>Ga0304728_1000363_pt1 | contig 38660 bp, 31 predicted proteins | sample C_130625_MF_Meta_FD_190476 | JGI IMG/M metagenome (GOLD analysis project Ga0304728, IMG submission 190476) | Freshwater microbial communities from Lake Croche, Canada to study carbon cycling - C_130625_MF_MetaG (v2) (version 2) | ecosystem: Environmental > Aquatic > Freshwater > Lake | place... | reverse complement strand
CCTAATTGAAACCCCATCCATAACATGATAATGGTTTTTATTTTTCCATTGGTTGCCATGCCCCTAAAATTTTTAAAGTCGTTAATGCTGTTGCTTGTTCGGGGGAGAGTTGTTTGCTCCAACCAACTCTTTTTAATGGATTCGCTCCAGGCCCTGTACTTTGGTATTCGCTAAACCTTGCTGTTAATTCGTTTGCAGGATTTTTCCAATTGTTCCAACCTTCTTCTATAATATGTTTGCCTAAATAACAATTCAAATAAGTAACACTGGCCGTTGGGCTCCATGGCCTTCCCAATGACACTTTATTCAAAGCACTGTCACCAGTTAGTGTGCAGTTTTTAAATACAAAACCGAATGGAATAATTGAATTGGTAGAAGCGGCCGTTACGTGTGAATTTTTTTTGCTATGCATTGTACAGTTTTCAAACAAAGCAGTTGCTGCTCCAAAAATAAAATCAGTTGTACCTTCGATGTAACAATTTTTATAGTATTGTTTAACACCATTTCCACTTAAAAATAAAACATCTTGAAATCCAACCATTTTACAATTAAAAAAGGATGCTCTATTACCCTCTACCCTCAATGCAACTGCTTGTCCCGCATTAAAACCCGCTTGATTGCTAAAAGTAATATGCCTGGCTTGGAAATCATTGCCATAAATAAATGCGGTGGCACATGTCCATGTATTTAATGTATCCCCGTTGGCATCCCGAATGCCTGAATGATTATTGTAATTGATGATGGTATTGTCCTCGTTTTCTCCTTCAAGTAAAATATTGGATTTACTTGCATCTACGGTGATCACTTCTTGGTAAATTCCTTTTTTTACAAAAATATGAACCAGTTTCTTATTGCCAGCTGGAATTAAATTAAGCACTTCTTGGATACTATGGTATTTGCTGCTGTTGTCTTTTGTAATAATATAATTAAATTTTTTACTGCCTATATTTTGCGCATTGGCAAAATGGGATATGAAGGAAAACAACAAAATGGCTAAACCAAAAAAATAAATGCGCTTTTTAAAAGGTGGGAACTTTGACAACATTTTTATTTATTATTTTGCTTTAGGTACAATGACATGATTGTTTAAGTCTGTATGCAGCTCCTTTAATTCCTTAAGTACGATTTGCGCAATAAGCCTTGCACCTAATTCTGTAAAATGCGTGTTGTCAATTCTTCCGTCGGGATAATTAGGATGTTCTCCCGGCTTTAATTGAACAAACAATAAGGTTGAATTTTCTTTTCCAAAGTTTTGGTACAATGCCCGACTTTTTTCATCTAAATCAATAAACAATACGTTTTCTGCCAAAGCTACTTCTTTGGTTAAAGTGCTATAAACTATATGGGTTTCCATGGCGTTGCCCAAGGTATCAAACTTACGACGTGAAACGGGCGTTAATAATATAGGCGTGGCTTTTTTCGCTCTTGCTTCTCTTACAAATTTGGTAAGATTTGCTTTAAATTCAGCGGGTGTAGTGTACCTATCTTTTTTTTCTACCGATTCATCATTGTGACCAAATTGTATGAACACATAATCCCCTTCACTCGCTCCATCGATTACTTGCTGCCATAAATTTTCATTGATAAATGTTTTGGTACTACGCCCATTTTTTGCCAAATTATTGATTGCAATAGTGGAGTCCCAAAAATAAACAAAGGGCATACCCCATCCTGTTTCAGGATAAGTATTGGTTTGTTTATTGGCCATTGTACTATCCCCACATAACCAAATATTTTTTTTTCTTGCGGGCACTGCAGCAGTTAACGCTACAATAGCTATAATGCTTACTATAATTTTTTTCATTTTACCTATTCTTCAATAAAGGGTATACGTATACCTACCAAGCTATTTAAATACACTTCAATATTAGTGAATTGCTTTGATAAGCCATAATTTTTATCATCCAATTTATTGGGTGCTAAGCCCATCTTTATTTCCCAGGCATCTGGCATGCCATCATTGTCTGTATCTATTGGAGCTGGTCTTGATTGTAAAAAAGGCCAAGCTTGTATCGTTTTTTCATAAGGTGTGCCGTGAGGGTAATGTCCTTGAACATCAATAATGGCGCCCTTTCTATTCACAACTTCATCGATGATTCTTTGGTCCATGGTGTCTCTTTTGTAAGAAGCACCTACCTGATTCAACACAGAAAAATAAGCTGCTTTCGCATCCTGCACATTAATAGGCAATGATTCAAATGGATTTGAAGCCACCGCGTTCATGGTTTGGGCATCACTCAACTTGCGGTCAAAATCAATGCCCAATCGATTGTTTTTAGAAACACGCTCATTGCCATCAACATAATTTCCATTCACATAAAAAGTTCCCAACCCTCTTGTATCATTGGTCGTTGGATTTACAATTCTGCTGTTAACATCCCTTGCTGTAGCAGGTCCAGGTCGATAATAATTGTTTACCATATTGTATTTTCCTGCTTCCCCACCATAAACGCTATTGTGTGCCCAATTGTAAATTACATTATTGGTAAAATCAACAAATTCATCTCCAGCGCCCAATCGAGCTCCATTAAAACGGGGATTCCTACTCACACAATGTGCAAATAAATTATGATGCGCACTCAAATGACTACCCCCCCAAATACCCCCATAACCATGCTTTTCAAAATCTTTATCCCCTTTTTCAAAATGGTAAGAATAATTTAAAGGCTCTGCAATTAGATTCCATTGTAATGTCGTACTATCCCCTCCATAAATAGAGAATACCTCATCATTGCTCCAACTCATACTGCAATGATCAATGATAATATTTTTATGTCGATTGCCCCCGAAAGCATCATCATCTCCACTCAAATCCACCATTCCTTTGTTCTGATACTTATCGCCTAATCTAAAGCGCATATACCTAACAATGATATTATCTCCTCCAAGACCAACCGTTTGGTCTGCAAGGCAAATGCCATCTCCTGGCGCAGATTGTCCAGCTATGGTTATGTTTCCGAGAATAGCTACTTTGGTTAAAAGATGTATGGTGCCAGCAACTTCAAATACGACAATGCGTGGAAATTTTTTAGTAACCGCCTCTCTAAAACTTCCAGGTCCATCATCATTTAAATTGGTCACCTTTAGCACCTGTCCGCCTCTACCACCTGTAGCAAATTTGCCGAAGCCTTCCGCTGTTGGAAATGCAATAGATTGTGCCATAATACCATTGGAAAAAAAACAAAGAAGGGCAGTACAAAAAAGTAAAAAAAATTTCATGAAGAAAAAATTAAAAATAAGAAGAAAAAAATAAGGCAGTAAAACTGCCTTATTAAAAATGAGTCGTTGTTGGTTAGTAGCCTGGATTTTGTTTCATGTTAAAGTTGGCATCTAAAACCGGTTGTGGTATAGGAAGTAACTCTGATTTACCGGTGGTAAAGCCTGTCGCAAAACGAGACAATGCAGTAGTATTAATGGCTGCACTCATCCAAACTATTTTAGTCGTACCAGCAGGCGTAGCACTTGGAGCAGGTGCATAAAATGAATTGCTCCAAGCTGATTTATCGTCTGCAGTGCTATTTGTTTTAAAATACATAGAAGTAGGCAAATTGTTCCAAGGAGCTGCAAGGGTTGACATGGCCAATAAAGTTGCTTTCGTATTGGCAAGGGTTGTTCCTAATAAATTCCAACGAATTAAATCATACTTTCTGACACCTTCGCCTCCTAATTCTAAAGATCGCTCTTTAACCAATGCTTTAAAGAAATCTGATTGTGACAAACCAGCAGGTAAGTCGACTGTTGCATCTGGTGTTGAAATTGGCTTACCATAACCTCTGCGACGCACTTGATTGATGGCATTGTAAGCGGCGGCTGTAGGACCATTTAATTGGTTTTCTGCTTCAGCAAACATTAATAATACATCAGCATAACGGATGATTTGCCATTTTAAACTTAAGTATTGAACCGCATCCGTTGGAGAAATTACAGGGTTAGTAATCCAATCTCTTCTGTATTTACCATCATTGATAGCCGTAATCGCTTGCCCTACTTTAGTGGCACCGTCTGCATTCACATTATATGCAGCACAGGTTACATCTCTTCTTAAATCTGTAGAATCAAATGTATAAAAATAAGAAGGCAATACGTTGATACTTTTGTTGCCATACGTGCCTACAGTTGGTCCATTGTAGTAGCCTAATTTTGTATCGCCAACCCCAGTACGTCCCGCGCCACTTGCTTGGAACATTAATTCGCCATCTGGATCAGCTGACACTCTTGCGCAAACTTGGTCTTTCCACAAAGCCCTAAAGCTTGGGTTTAAGGCATGTTGACCAGAAGTTATAATTTCATTGCATTCATCCAACGCAATTTTGTAATATGCAGCAGGGTTTGAACCTTGTGCCATTTGACCATTTTTTCGTAAAGAATATCCCGCGCGGTATAAAGCGATACGAGCTCTTAAGGCCTTAACAGTCCCTTTTGTAATTCTTTCATCTACTTGGTCTCCAATGCTAGTAACCTCTTTTCTCCAAGGTACCAATGCTGAAGCTGTTTTTAAATCACTTAAAAGTACCTCATAAAGTGAATCCCTGTCAGTTGCTTTTGGAAAAGGATTCGTATTGGCAAGATTAGCTGCTGACGTAAAATGTGCAGGTAGATCACCCCAGTTTCTGATGGCTTCTAAATAAAATTGTGCACGCAAGGTTAATGCTTCACCATATAAACGTTGCAATTGCTTTTTCTCGTTGTCTGTCCCATTTTTGTATTTGTCCATTGCTGGGATATTGTCAATACAATTGTTAGCAAATTCAATCCCTGTAAACAATTGGTTGAATGGATTGGTAATTTGTGCGTTACCAGATGTAGCACTGTAACGGGCAATGTCACGACGGTCATTATCAGCTGCACCTGTAGGTCCTTGCATTTCATCATTGTCTACTGGATAATATAAACTTAAACGTATACCATAGCCAGCATCTCCCACCAAACGACTATAAACTGATACCACCGCTTTTGTAGCATTCGGAACATCACTAAATACCATTGTGGTACCTAATTCAGTGATAGGTTGTTGATCCAAATATTTTTTACAGCCCGATACAAGGGTGATAGGAAGCAATAATGCTAAAAAATATTTATAAAAAGATTTATTAATCATAACTATAATTTAAAAATTTGTCAATTAAAATGATGCATTTAATCCAAAAATGAATGACCTACTTTTTGGATATGCTGAGTAATCTAAACCTGGTGTTAATCCACTATTCGCTACACTTACTTCTGGATCATATCCTGTGTAGTTGGTAAACAAGGCTAGGTTATTACCTGTAACGTAAAATCTTAATTTGTTAATTTTAAGTTTTGATAATTGTTTTGAACTAAGGGTGTGTCCAATCGTTACGTTGTTAATTCTCAAGAAAGAACCATCTTCCATCGCCCAAGAGGATGGGTAGAATGCACCGGAACTTTTAAGTGGTTGCCAAATTTTAGCATTGATGTTTGCTGAAGTTAAATAAGCTGGATCAACACCAACTACTTGCCCTGAACCATTTACATATTGTAAGATGGCTCCATCTGGTCCTACAATTTTCCAACGATCCGCCATGATACCGAGTAAGTTTGCATTATTAGTATATGCGTTGGTTAACTCCACTTTATTGGCATTGTAAATCGTATTCCCGTAAACGAAGTTCACGAAAATACTCATGTCCCAATTTTTATAGGTGAATTGGTTGTTGAAACCACCACTAAATTTAGGGGTAGGATTGCCTATAATTTGACGGTCATTGTTTACATCAATTTTACCATCTCCATTCAAATCCTTAAATTTAATTGAACCTGGTTGTACAGTTCCAATAATACCTGAGTTATTGACAACACCTGCTTTTAACGTATATACACCTGTTGTGCTGTTGTAGTCAAAGTCAGAAGGGCGATACATACCATCAGCCACTAAACCATACATAGATCCAACTGGCTGTCCAATTTTAGTGATATAGTCCGTAGGCTGACCAGATACACCCCAGCTCGCTGCAGGATAAAAATATTGTTGATTTACACCCAATGCTTCTACCATGTTTTTGTTGAAAGACATGTTAAAGCTAGCATTCCAGGTAAAGTCTTTTTTAGCAGCAAGTAAAGCTGTTATGTTAAATTCAACTCCTTTATTATTTGTCTTACCAATATTTTGTAACTGAGTGGTATAACCATACGTTGAAGCAATAGGTACATTCAACAATAAATTACTTGAACTATTATTGTAAATGTCCACGTTTAACGTAAATCTTTTTAAGAAGCTAATGTCAAATCCAAGGTTTCTACTAATGGTTGATTCCCAAACTAAGTCTTTATTCACTAAGCCAGCTGAAGAATATCCATAAACAGTTTGACCATTTAATCCATAATAATAGGATCCGTTGTTGTTAAAGGTGCTTAAGAATAAATAGTCATTGATGCGGTTGTTACCCACTTCACCATAACCAACTCTTATCTTCATATCATTGATGGCATCCACATTTTCAAGAAACTTTTCTTTTTTAATTCTCCAAGCAAAAGAGCCGGAAGGGAAATAACCCCAACGATTGTTTTCAGAAAACTTAGAAGCTCCGTCAGCTCTTGCATTCACACTAAATAAATATTTATCTAAATAGGAATAAGTTACACGGCTAAAGAAAGACAAATTGGTATAAATACTTTTTTGCAACTTAGGGTACCCTGCAAAAGTAGTCCCAAGCACTTTATATAAGAAAGCTTGGTTAGGAGTCGTACCATTAGGATACAATTTATACAAGCTATTGGCAGTTCTTGAATCTAATTCATACGTTTCTTCCCCAACTAATGCTGTAAAGGCATGGTTTCCTCTGGTGAAATTAAATGACAATACGTTTGAATTGGTAAATGTTGTGCCTTGGATGGTATCCTTGCTCATGATTGGTTTCTTAGAACCTTGTAATACAGAATAAGGCGTGATAGAATCACTAAATTTTCTGTCCACAACAAAGTTGTCGTTGTAACCGTATGTTGAGGTAAACACTAAGTTCTTTAAGATATTATAAGTAAGTGAAGCCGTAACATTTTTTACTTCCGTAGATTTTTTACGGTACTCTTGGTCAGCTAAATCAATTGGATTGTATAATGTTAATCCATTACCTACAGCAGGATCTGCCAACGGGTCTTGGTCTTCAAGACCTTGGTTAGGAGACAAATAAGGACGGTAACGTACTGCGTTTCTTAATCTGTTGTAAGAACTACCTTGGTCACTTGAAACACCAGCTCCATAAACGTCCTGGTAGTTATACCTTGTTGAAACAGCTAATTTTATTTTTTGAATGGGTTGGTATTCAACTTTGCCTGTAAGGATACCTCTTCTTAAACCTGAATTTCTCACAACAGCTCTGTCATCATTTGAGGTAACCCCAAAATTATAGGTTAACTTTTTAGACCCACCAAAAATGGATAAATTATGAGATTGTAAGGCACCGGTATTGCCATACACTTGTTTTTGCCAATCTACTTGATTTGCATTTTTAAGGGCGGCTAAGTTATTGAAATTTCCAAAATTCTTTGCAAAAGTGGCACTATCGGTACTGTTTCCCAATTGTCTTTCATATTGAAAAAAACCATAATCATATGGACTTAAAACAGCAAGCTCTTTTTGTAAATTTTTTACCCCATAAAATGCATTGTAAGTTACTTGCATTTTACCTTGTCTTCCTTTTTTAGTAGTAATAACAATGACGCCATTTGCACCTCTTGCACCATAAATTGCAGTCGCAGCAGCGTCTTTCAATACATCGATAGATTGAATGTCTTGAGGAGAAATTAACCCTAAAGCATTTTCAACTTGCACTCCGTCCAAAATATATAAAGGAGAGTTGTCCCCTGTAATGGACATTCCACCTCTCACCCTCACCCTAACTTGTGCATCTGGAGAACCTTCCGCAGTCGAAGCCGTAACGCCCGCTAAACGACCGTTCAATGCTTCGGCAGCAGAGTTAACAGGAATGTCTTTTAAATCTTTCGCGCCAACTGATGCAACGGAAGCCATTACATCTTTACGTCTAACACTTTGGTAGCCAATAACAACTACGTCGTCCAAATTTGAATTTGATTTAGTAAGTTTAACGGACAAGGGGCCCGCATTGGTGATTTTTTGTACAAAGTTGTTGTAGCCAACATAACTAAATGTTAAGGTGGCGCCCACTGTAACAGAGAGTTGGAAATTACCTCCATTGTTCGTTTGCGTACCTTTGGTTGTTCCGTTTACTTTTACAGCAACTCCATCCAAAGGAGCGCCATTTTCATCGGAAACCTTACCGGCTACCGTAATGTTTTGTGCAAATAACCCAATTGTGGTTAAGGTTAGCATAAAACCCAATACAAGTTTTTTCATATAAGCAATTTGTTTAGCAATCAAGGCCAATTTGGCCAATAAAAATCGTTTACAAGTCTATTTATATTAACTTAAATTTCACATTTATTGATTGTATTTATTTACGCAAACGATACCGAGAAGTTATTGAGCAGCTTCTTTGGTTTTGACCTTTTTGCGGAAATCAATGGTATTAAATACTGACACCCTTAATACATCTGATTTTAGGTATTTATTGGGGGCATTGTTTTTCTGAAATACATTGGTGTAACCTAACTGAAAAATATTTGCCTTGGTCATATAGTAGTAAAAACCAAGGAATAGTCGGTTTTGATCGAAAGTATTGTAGACAATGCTATTTCCGAAATTAAAAAAAACCTCATCCGATGACACAAAGGATAGGGATCCTTTTTCATATTTGTGTTTGCTCATTGGTATCTGGGCTAAAATATAATACCTGAACCGATAGGTAAAGTCGTATTTGTCAGCAGGTTTACTATTAACTGACATTTGCTTAAACCTTTCTTCAAGCCTAAGCCATTGAATAAATCTTGTGCTTTTTGTTTTGGAAATATATTGTAGCATTTGCCAGGGACGGTACTCTGCTAGATGATAGTTTCTTCCTGTGGCTGGAAATTGATCTACATAGGTTATGGAGCCTACATATTTGAAATTTTGATTCTTAAAATAAGAAGCCCCTAAGGTAAATTCATTAAAATTTTGCTGATGTACATAACTGTCTTTTAATTTGGCCTGAACGTCAATCCATGTACCCCAATGTTCACTAAAACGGTCTTGGTTTAAATAATCCCACCAAGATTCCTGGGTCTGTGTTGTTTGGGCATTACCAATGACCGCGATGCTTAAAAAAAATACGAATAAAAAAAATGACTTTACCATTACGGGTTGCAATTTAGTAATTTTTATTGCCCCAAATATTAAAAAATAAACAAGAATTCTAGGCAGCAAGTATCTTTGCGCTATGGGGCAGAAAAAATTAATCAAATTTGCTGCAATTAAAGCATTTGATAACGTGTTGGAATATCCTCAAGGGATGGCTGGCAATTGGAATGCTTTTTTTACTGCACTAGAAAAAGGCGCCGTTCCTATTGAATTAGCTGGTATGAGTATTTCACAGCCATCGCAAAAAAGCAACGAAAATAAAAAGCCTTTGGTTTTAGAACTTGCATGTGGACGTGGCGAATACGCCGTTGGACTTGGCCGCATGTTCCCAAATCAAAACTTTGTCGGTTTGGATTTAAAAGGTAATAGAATTTGGAAAGGGGCTAGTATTGCCAATAGAGATGGTTTAAAAAATATAGCTTTTGTTAGAACACAGATTGAACAAGTCACAGAATATTTTGCGCAAGAAGAAGTGAATGAAATATGGATCACTTTCCCAGATCCACAATTAAGGCTTTCTAAGGCAAAGAAACGATTGACACATCCGAAATTTTTACGGACCTATCAACAAATTTTGCAAAGTGGTGGATGCATACATTTAAAAACAGATAGCCCTAATTTATATTTGTTTACCAAAACAGTTATTGAATTATATGGGTTAACCTTGCAAATTGCCACCGATGATTTGTACAGTACTGAATTTAGAACGTCTGAAAATTGGGATGATCGATTTGCTATTAAGACCTATTACGAAGGGTTAAACATTGCAGGTAGCAATCGAATTCACTATATTCAATTTAAAGTAGACAAAGCGCTTCCTATTGAATTAGATGAAAAACTAAAAAAGATCATCGCTGAATTTGAAGTAACCGAAACGCATGAAAGTTTAGCGCGTAATGGTAAACAAGCCATGGAATAAATTGTTATGGAATAAGCATAGATAGATAGATAGATAGTTAGATACATAGATACATAGCTAAATAAATAGAAAGAAAAAAATAAGATACTAAGGAAGAGAACATGATTAAAGAGGTAGATTATTATATTGACCTAGAAGGCATGTGGGTGTTTACAGAGGCTTATCACGAAGCGCGAGGCTATTGTTGTGGACAAGCCTGTAAACATTGTCCATTTGAATATGAAGCAGTTCCTGAACCCAATAAAACAATTGCACTAACAAAAAGAGCCTCACATCAAAATACAATGGAAGATGGAATACACTCCCAAGACTAAAGATTTTTTTCAAAATGTATTTGATGTGGTGCGCTTAATCCCAAAAGGACGCGTAACAAGTTATGGAGCGATCGCAAAATTTTTAGGTACTGGGGGAAGTTCAAGAATGGTAGGATGGGCCATGAATGCTTCACATGGTGTTAAACCCAAAGTACCTGCACACCGTGTCGTAAATCGAAATGGTATGCTCACCGGCAAAGCCCATTTTGAGACGCCCACAAAAATGCAAGAACTATTAGAGAAAGAAAATATCAAAGTCCAAAACGAAACCGTATTGGACTTTGATACATTATTTTGGGATCCTGCAGTGGAGTTGGGATACGATTGATCGCAAATTAATGATAATAAGGCTTAATCATCATATACACCAATGGGCCTGTAACAGCAACATAAAGCCATATTTTCCACATGATCCTTCCTTTTCTTTTATGGTCCACGTATTCACCCGTGAGCCCGCGATAAGCTGTAAATAAAATAAAAGGTAAACTAGTAGCTGCTAAAATAATATGAGTCGTAAGTAAAATTAAATAAAAGGCACGCAAATTGCCAATAACTGCTATTTCATCAGGTGTCACTTCCCCATCAAAATTAGCATCCCCAAAACGCGCCTCACCAGCAAATAAGTGATGGGCAATATAGGTTACTAAAAACAACACGGAAAAAGTCAATGCTGTAAGCATTAAATTTTTATGCAATTGGTATTTTTTATTTTTGATGGCAATAATGGCGGCAACTAATAAAATGGCTACCGCTGCATTTAACAATGCATTGATAAGGGCAAAAATGTGCTTATCAAATGGCAACTCAACTGATAAAGTAAATTTGCTCAAAAAAGTCACAGCAACAAAAACAACAACGCTGAATATGCCAATGAACCATTTTGCTTGCTTATCATTTTTTTGAATAGATGGTGTCAACATAAATGAATTTTAATTTTTTTGTCTAGTGCTTGTGAAATAATATACGAAGCCAGCCACCAACACTGCTATGACCAGCCACAACCAACTTAAATCAATGATTTGTTGGAACAATTCACTCTTTTTGGTACGGTCTTTTTCCAACATAATATAGCCTACATCTTTGGCAAGTTTTAACAGCGATGTCGTATCCAAACCACTGTAATACCCACGTACTTGCATCTTTTTATCTATTAAAATAAATCGACTCGTATGGACAAAGTCAGGATTCACAGGTTCCATACTAAATTTATCAACCTTCATTTCTTCAAACGCGAACTTGTATATTGCGTCCCTATTGCCTGTTAACAACCACCAGTTATCTGCAACAACACCCATTTTATTGGCATATTCTCTCAATACAGGAACGCTATCTCTTTGCGGATCCACTGTTATAGAAATGAATTGAATGATGGAGGTGTCTACTTGTTTTTTATGGGCTTCCCCTCCTTTCATGAAGGATTGTTGTAGTGTTGCCATATTACGTGTCAACTTCGGGCAAATACTTCCACAACTGGTAAAGAAAAAATCCAGGACAATAATTTTCCCACTTTGGTCATATAAGTTCACAGTGTCTCCCAATTGATTGACGAGTCTTATATCCTTAGTTGTATGCCAAATACTGTCTACGACTTGCTTGCCGCGCACTTCTTTTTGCAAAACGGTGTCTAGTAAATAATGCCTAGGCATTGTAACCGCACGATCTGAAGCTTGTTTGAGCCACAAGTAACAAAGGACCGGAATGAGTAATGCAATGATTAAACCGTATACTGACTTTTTTGACATAGTATCTATTGAGAAAACAAAGTTACAACAGTTCAATAACTACCATCATGACAATCCCAAAAATTGTACGCATTGTAAGCTTAAATGATTGCTTTTTAAGCTTGGTTATTTATTTTCGGTTGATTCTTTATTTTCTTTTGAATCTTTCCCTTCATGCCCTTCCTGACCTTCCTGTTTTTTTTCAGGCACTTTGATAGTCGATTGTTCTTTAAAATGAGGGTCGTAAGTATTGCGTAAATTTTTGAATGAATTGCCATCAGATAAAAACGCCGTAATGAACCAAATGAATAGCGCTAAAGGCACTACAATGGTCATGATTAAGTTTTTTAATTCATGTTTTAAGTGCATGAAGTACGCAACGATATAAAAAGCTTTCGCCAACATTAAAATAATAATTGTCCCCTTTACCGCTAAACGTAAACCCTGCGAACTCATTCCGATCATCCAAAATCCTAAGATTAATTCAATAATGGTAAGTACAGACAAGATAATGGTCACTTTTTTGATTTCTGCAATCGCATCGCCATGTGTAGCGTGGTCCGTGTGTGTGTCGTGATTTGACATAAAAAATTTTTTCAATGGTAGGTAACACTGTTGCGTTACTTAAAAATTATAATAAATAAAAACAAGTGAATACAAATACCCAAACAAGGTCAACAAAGTGCCAATACAATCCTGCCTTTTCAATCATTAAATAATGACCTCTTTTTTCAAATTGATTGGTTAAAGTCATAATTAACATGATTATATTAATCATAACACCACTAAACACGTGAAAACCGTGGAATCCTGTAATGGTAAAGAAAAAATTAGTGAAATTAGTGGTAGACGCTGTTCCATCTGCGTTAACAAAAGGATTCATGCCCCACCAAGCACCTTCATGGTGTAAATGGTTCCATTCCCAAGCTTGACAGCTTAGGAAAGCAATTCCACCGATTATGGTAAATATCATATTGCGCACAACTCCTTTTTTATCCATCATCTTACCTGCATGAACGGCCAGCACCATCGTAACGGAACTGATGATTAAAATAAAAGTCATTATGGACACAAACACCAAGGGTGCATTGATCCCCTCTGGTGCAAAAGGAAAGCTTTTAAATACTTTATTGGGATCAGGCCATCCATTCGTAGAAAAACGTACGGTTCCGTAGGCAATTAAAAAAGCGCCAAAAGTAAATGCGTCACTCATTAAAAAGTACCACATCATTACTTTTCCATATTCAACATCGAAGGGACTTTTTCCTCCGTTCCACCATTTTGCTTCCTTTGTAGAAGCTGTTGTTACATTTGACATGTGCTATTTCGATTTCAGTGCAAAAATATTGGCTATCAAGGATATTTACATAAAAAAAGCCTACTTTTTTTGGGTTTAACCCACCCAATGTAGGAATACAAAAAGATAAATCCACAGTATGTCTACAAAATGCCAATAATTCGCAATTAATTTAACTGGCAACCCATTTGTAAAATCATTTTTACCCTTTAAAACTTTCGCACTCATCCACAAGAGGGCAATGATTCCGCCAACTACATGCAAAAGGTGCAATCCTGTAATCACAAACAAAAAGGAAGCAGCTGAATTACTTCTTGCTCCTACTAAAGCAATACTACTTGCTTCCAATGTTTTAAAACCTTGTATTTGCAAAGTAATAAATACCAATCCCAAAATAGCAGTTAGGATTAAAAAGCCTTGGTATTGGTTTTCATTTTGCTCTTTTTGTTTTTTAACAGCCATTTGGATCGTGAAACTACTCACTAAAATAACAATCGTTGAAATGATAAATACATTGGGTAAATCAAATTCTAACCAGTTGGCTTGACTTTTTTTAACCACATAAGCACTTGTCAATCCAGCAAACATCATAATAATGCTTCCTAAGCCACCCCACAAATAAAATTCATGGGGATGCATTTTTTTCTTTTCAATTTGTGTATTTGTTGACATACATTAAAATTTTAAAGTGGTGCGAAATTTAATTTGTCGGCGAGTAAAGATAAATAAACCACCGGTAGGTATATATAACTACTAAACATAACCCTGCGGGCTGCTTTAACACCCATATCTTGGTACAATCTAACACATTGTACCACCATAAATAGATTGGCTACCAGCACCACCCACATACTCCATTCACCTGTTAGGTGAAAATAATGTGGTAAAAAGCCAATAGGTATCATAAGGACAGCGTACATGATACTTTGGATGGCTGTGAAACGGGTAGGTCCTTCCTTAGAAGGTAATAACTTAAACCCAACTTTGGTGTAGTCAGCATGTGCAACCCAAGCAATGGCCCAAAAATGAGGAAACTGCCATATAAATTGAATGGCCAATAAAATCCATCCTCCCGCACTAAATTCATTTGTGGCTGCTATCCATCCAATTAAACATGGAATAGCTCCAGGAAAAGCCCCCACCAACACCGCAATTGAATTTATTTTTTTTAGTGGTGTATATATAAATGCATAAAGAAACAAACTAAATGCAGATAACAAAGCAGCTGCAATGTTAAAATAAAGCATAAGACCTACTCCTACAACACCAGTAACAGCCGCAAAAATATACGCTTGCTTTTGGGTAAGTCTACCTGCCGCAACTGGCCTGTTGGCAGTGCGTTTCATGCGCGCATCGGTATTTTTTTCAACAGCTTGGTTAATGGCATTGGCACTACCTGTAATACATAAACCAGCAAAGGTTAGTAAAAGAATACTTGCCCAATTAAATCCAATGATGTTGGGAGCGAGTTGATAGCAAATGACACAAGTGAACACTACAGTAAAACTGAGTGTGAACTTCATTAATTGCCCGTAGTCTTTTATGGTTGTTTTCACATTGATGATTAGTGGCTTGACTCATGCTCCCCCACTGGAACATCTTGCGGGATAAAGTCAACGCCATCCTTACCATAATCATATGGCCAACGATGTACTTCAGGAATTTCGCCAGGCCAGTTGCCATGACCTGGATTAATTGGCGTTGTCCACTCTAATGTATTTGATTTCCATGGATTTGCATCTGTTACCTTTCGACCTTTAAATATAGAATAGAAGAAATTAAGTAAGAATAAAATTTGCGCTGCAAATACAATCATTGCCACCGTGCTAATAAAGCGATTTAATTCTGCAAATTGCTTGAAGCTTTCCCAAATACTGAAGTCAAAATAACGGCGTGGCATACCTGCTAAACCTTCGTAGTGCATTGGCCAGAAAATTAAGTAAGCCCCAGCCAATGTGATCCAAAAATGTAAATAACCAAGTGAATTATTCAAATAGCGACCATACATTTTAGGGAACCAATGGTAAACACCAGCAAACATTCCAAACATACTCGCCACACCCATTACAATATGGAAATGCGCGATAACAAAATAGGTGTCGTGTAAGTGAATATCCAATGCAGCGTTACCTAACCAAATACCTGTTAAACCCCCTGAAATAAATAAGCTCACAAAACCAATCGCAAATAACATACCAGGTGTGAAACGAATATTGCCTCTCCATAAGGTTGTTAACCAGTTAAATACTTTGATTGCAGAAGGAACGGCAATTAATAAAGTTAACAATACAAACACAGATCCTAAGAATGGATTCAATCCAGTTACAAACATATGGTGCGCCCATACCAAGAAAGCCAATACAGCAATGGCAAACAAAGAACCTAACATCGCCATGTATCCAAAGATTGGCTTACGAGAATTTACAGACATAATCTCAGACACCATACCCATGGCAGGTAACAAGATGATGTAAACTTCAGGATGTCCTAAGAACCAGAATAAGTGTTGGTATAAAATAGCACTTCCGCCCTCATTTGATAAGGCCCCAACTCCGTTCACAAAAATATCAGAAAGATAAAAAGAGGTACCAAAATTTCTATCAAAAATTAATAAGATAAACCCTGATAATAAAACTGGGAATGACAATACCCCTAATACCGCAGTAAAGAACAATGCCCAAATCGTTAAGGGTAAACGCGTCATGCTCATCCCTTTTGTACGCATGTTCAAAATGGTGGCAATGTAGTTCAATCCACCTAGTAAAGAAGATACCACGAATAAGGCCATTGAGATAATCCACAAGTCCATCCCTGATTTTGAACCAGGTGATGCATCATGTAAAGCAGACAATGGAGGATAAGCTACCCATCCCCCACTAAATGGTCCTGTTTCTACAAATAAGGATGACATCATTACGATACTTGCCGCCAAGAAAAACCAGTAAGATAACATATTCATGAAAGGAGAAGCCATATCTCGTGCACCAATTTGCAATGGAATTAAGAAGTTTGCAAAGGTTCCTGATAAACCAGCCGTTAATACGAAAAATACCAACACCGTTCCGTGTGTCGTCACTAAGGCATAATATGCTTCTGGTGTGATTTGACCCCCTTTTGCCCATTTACCCAATATAGCTTCTAACCAAGGGAAGCTGGCATCTGGATAACCAAGTTGTAAACGGAAAAGCACGCTCATTAACCCTCCAAGTACCGCCCAAACCATACCTGTAATCAAAAATTGCTTAGCAATCATTTTATGGTCTTGACTAAATACATATTTAGTTAAGAAGGTATCATGGTGCTCATGATGAGCATGATCATCATGTCCATGAGAATCTTGTGTGTGTAAAGTTGCTTCGTGACTCATACCGTAATATTTAAATAAGTTTATTTTTTTTCTTAATGCTAAATGCCATTACATTTTTGCAGTGGCTACTTTGACTGTGCTGTCTTTTGCAGGCATCTTTGCAGCTTCAGCAGCTGCTTTAATGGCTTCCGGATCTTTATCAGGATTGGCTACAAAATATTGAGGCTTTTGTTTAGCCATCCACAAATCATACTCTGCTTGATCCACGACTTCAATAACGCCTTTCATAGAATAGTGTCCATTTCCACACAATTGGTCACAAGAAATTTCGTACACATAATTAGGGTTGCCCGTAATTTCACGCATTTCTTTGGTAGTATATTTAGGTGTAAACCACATGGTAGTTGGAATACCAGGCACCGCATCCATTTTTAAACGGAAAGCCGTTAAGCCCACATCATGAATAACGTCTCTTGAGCCAATAATTAATTTAACAGGTTGCCCTTTTACCACATACATTGTTTGTTCTGTTAAGATATCATCTTGCGCATATTTATCATCCCAAATAATCCCAACAGAGTTGTTAGCCGGATCAATATTTTTATAGTATTTTTTTCCAAATACAGCGTCCTTACCTGGGTAACGGAAAATCCAACCAAATTGCTTGCCAGTTACTTCAACCACCATGGCTTCTTTTGGAGCATCCCCGGTAAAAAAGAACCAGTTGCGCAATCCGAAAATAACTAAAATTGTTAAGGTAATGGCTGGAATGGCCGTCCATATTAATTCTAACTTGGTGCTGTGTGCGAAGAAAAATACTTTTCTATTTTCTTTCTCTTGGTATTTGAAAGCAAACCAGAAAAGTAAAATTTGTGTAGCAACAAAAACAATTCCAGTAATAATCAAAGTGATCCAAAGCATTTGATCCAATTTAACACCTTGAATACTGGCCGCTTCATGTGCTAACAAGGTTTTGCTAAAAAGCATTTCATTACAAACATAAATGCCCACAAAACCAAGCACCAAAAATACGATCATTAAAAAACCGTTGATTTTATTGTTTTGTTTACGGCTGTTTTCTTCGCCTTTTAAAACAGATACGTATTCACTCGCCTTTGCAATTTGAAAAATTACCACATAAATAAGGACGATTACTGCAATAGATATATATAAACTCATAATTCGATTTTTCTTTAATTCGTTAATTCATTATTTCTAAATCAATTCGTACTAATGCCCATTTTATACTTGGTGAATAATACTTTCTTTTAAGAAGGGATGGTATTTAGGAATTAATGGCTTACTCGCTAAGGAACGTGCAACCATTAAAATTAAAACCCCTACAAAGAAACCTAAAATACCAAAGTCTAACCATCCTAAACTAACCTGCTCTTTCATCAAGCTACCCATCACCATTTGGTAAAAATCTATCCAATGACCAAATAAAATAAGTACTGCCATAAAAGCAACCAAAGTGAAATTTCTTTTTGCAGAACGCTTCATTAAAATAATCAATGGTGCTAAAAAGTTAACTACTAAATTCAAGAAGAAGATAGGCTTGTAAGCACCTTGAACACGATGTTTAAAGTAAACTGTTTCTTCAGGAATATTTGCATACCATATAAGCATGTATTGTGAGAACCATAAATAAGTCCAAAAGATGGAGAAGGCAAACATGAACTTACCAAGGTCATGTAAATGTTCTTGGTTTGTTAATTCCAAATAGCCTTTGTTTTTTACATAAATTACCCAAAGTGCAACCAATGCCATACCAGCAACGAAGGAACTTGCAAAAGTATACCAACTATACATTGTAGAATACCAATGTGCATCGATACTCATTAACCACAACCAAGGGATGGTAGAAGCTACCGTTAAACCAAACCACACCAAGAAAAATCCAGAACGGGTCATGCTGCGGATGTTAAAGCTTTTAGCAGTCTCCGCATCCATTGGCTTTTCATCTGCTTCACGAGAAATTTGACGCATTCTATAGCCAAAATAAGACCACAACGCAATCGCTAATGTCGTCCATATAATAAAGAAAGTAGGATTCAAGAAACCAACTTTCCCTTTTAAAATAGGGTCTTTGGCAACCGCCTCCGCATCCAACCAATGGTAGATATGGTGTTTTTCACCTATAACTACGTACAATAAAACCATCAAAGTAATTCCACCAAAAATGGGTACAAGGGTTGAAATGGCTTCTGCAACTCTTCTAAATGATTGCATCCAGGCAGCTTGTGCCATCGTACTAAAACATAAAAAGAACATCGCAGCGTTGGTAACTAAGGTCCAAAAAATAGTGTTGTACATTAAAGTACCCCAAAAATGAACTTGCTCATGTTCATCCTTGCTAAATCCTTTGGTAAACATACCCACTAACAAGGCCGCGCCACCAATGCCTATCAAAGCATATGCCCACGTTTTTAATTTACCTGGAATTTCAAATTGTTCTTTAATAGATGCCATCTTTTCTCTTTTAAAAATTTTTATTTAGAAGCTGTTGCAGCTGCTTGTTTGTCTTTAATATACCGTATAATCATCCAACGTTGGTGTCTGCTTAATTGAGACGCATAAGAACCCATTAAGTTTTTTCCATATTGAACAGAATAAAACATTTGACCCGCTGGCATGGTTTCATATTTAACATCACCAATTAAAGAAGCTGGTTTTGCAGGATAAGGCCCATTACCATCTTTGTACAAAGGCCCATTTCCATTTAATTTAGCTCCATGGCAAATACCACAGTTGATTAAATACAAACGTTCTGCCTCCACTTTTTCTTTTGCAGTCAAGGAATCAATAGGATTCACCACATTTCTAGAAGCGAAATAATTAACCGTATCTCCGGCCTTGTCCTTTTCAATGGGGAAAGGCATATCATGACCACGGGCGATGGTACCAGCAACAGGCATGTTGGTAAAATTAATCCCTTTAGCGGTTAAATTGCTATGATCAGCATAGCTTTCATAGGCACGACTATAGGCCATATCTGGCATATAAATGGACCCTGGCTTACGCTTCACATCGCTACAACTCGTTAAGGCAACTACTGTGGCTAAAAATGTTATTGCTAAAAATTTATTCATCGTTTTTGGTATAATCGTAATCAAAAAATTAGTGAGAAACTTGCTTATAAAGGATTTCGTTTTCTTTGTCATAAGTGCCAAACCACCAATCCTCTTCAGCAACCTGAATATCGGTTTCAACTGCGCCGATAGAAGCCAATAAAGCTTTTAAATCATCGGCGTTTGTTTTTTCGGTACACTCAATCACCATCACAAATAAATCATCTGTAGCTCTTTTATGGAAATGATGCTTTTTAACACCTGGCGCCATTTGGCATAACCACATAAAGGTCATTACCATTCCAACAGCCGCAAATAATACGGTTAGCTCAAAAATGATCGGAATCCATGCTGGTAAAGCAAAATGTGGTTTACCACCAATATTCAAAGGCCAATCTTTGGTAAAAATCCAAGTAATACAACTGATTGCAGTTGTTGTACCTGTTATACCGTAAATAAAGCCGGCTGTGTGCAAGCTTGTTTCACGCATACCCAACGCGTGGTCTAGGCCATGCACTGGAAAAGGGGTGTACACATCTTTAATTTTATAACCAGCAGTGCGCACTTGCTTCACTGCAGGGAATAATACCTTTTCTTCATCAAAACAACCAACAACAAATTTCTTTTGTGCCATAGAATATTTCTTAAACTAATAATTAATGTGTATGTGCATGTTCGTGAACAAATGCTTCAAAGGGTTGTGCTTCTATTTCTTCAAATGCTGGTTTGTAAGATTCTCCACTTCGCTTTAATACATATTTAATTTCTGCCACAGCAATAACCGGGAAGTATTTAGCGAATAAGAAGAAACAAGTAAAGAACAATCCAAAAGTACCAAGGTAAAAGCCAATTTCCCAGATACTAGGGCTATAGTAAACTGACCAGCTAGAAGGTAAGTAATCACGGTATAAGGATGTCACGATAATTACAAAACGCTCAAACCACATACCAATATTTACGATGATGCTCATGAAGAAAGTAACAAATACATTTCTTCTCATTTTTCTTGACCAGAAAATTTGAGGAGATATTACGTTACAAGCCATCATACCCCAATAGCTCCAGCCATAAGGGCTAAATAAATAAGCACGGCTATACCAGAAAGTGTAGCCCTCATATTTATTTTGAGAATACCAACCCATGAACAATTCAGTTAAGTAAGCGATACCTACGATAGATCCAGTAAGTACAATTACTTTATTCATTAAGTCAATGTGACCAATGGTGATATAATCCGTTAACCCAAATACTTTTCTTACAATTAATAATAAGGTTTGTACCATTGCGAATCCAGAGAAGATGGCACCCGCAACGAAGTAAGGAGGGAAAATGGTCGTATGCCATCCTGGAATGACAGAAGTAGCAAAGTCAAAAGATACAATGGTGTGTACTGATAATACAAGTGGTGTAGATAAACCAGCTAATATTAATGATAAACTCTCATGACGTTGCCAATGCTTCGTGGAACCACTCCATCCAAAAGAAGCGATACCATATAATTTTTTTCTTAACGCTGTTTTAGCACGGTCGCGCACTGTTGCAAAGTCGGGCAATAAACCAGAATACCAGAATAACAAAGAAACGGTGAAATAAGTTGAAATTGCAAATACGTCCCATAACAAGGGGGAGTTAAAGTTCACCCATAAAGGACCACGAGAGTTAGGGTAAGGCATTACAAAGAAAGCCAACCAAACACGACCCATGTGGAAGATAGGGAATTGACCCGCACACATAACGGCAAAAATGGTCATTGCCTCAGCAGCACGGTTAACCCCTGTTCTCCATCCTTGACGGAACAATAACAATACAGCCGAAATCAAAGTACCAGCGTGACCGATACCTACCCACCAAACGAAGTTGGTGATATCCCAACCCCATCCAATAGTTTTATTCAAGTTCCACTGACCAATACCATAAGTGACTTCACGATATACACTGTAAGCACCAAAACTTAGTAAGGCAACAGCAATGTAAAAACCAATATACCACAAACGAGATGGTTTGGCTTCAATAGGTCGCACGATGTCTTCAGTAACTTGAGCATAGGTTTTATTACCGTATACTAAGGGTTCGCGCAGTTGTGATTCGTACTTTAAATGCATGTCTCTGTATTTCTAATTAATTTAATTATGCTTCTTTCTTTTCAGTTTTAGCTTCTGCTTTCTTCCCACCTTCTGCTTCTTCTTCAGCTGAATTTCTAACTTTCGCTAAGTAAGTTACGTTTGGCAATATGTGTAATTGTTCTAAAACATAGAAAGAACGATTCGGATTTTCTATACGCACTTTAGTGATCGCACTGTGTTTATCATTGGCGTTACCAAAAGTGATTGCGTTGGTAGGACAAGCTTGTTGACAAGCTACCTTGATATCGCTATCTACCATTGGACGAGAATCTTTTTTAGCTTCTAACTTAGCCGCTTGTAAACGTTGAACACAGAAAGAACATTTTTCAATTACACCGCGAGAACGAACTGTAACGTCAGGGTTTAATACCATTCTAGTTAAGTCGTCATTCATGTTCAATACAACATCATTTAATTCACCTACTTGGTTATCAGGGAAGCTATCCGCACCAGTGTAATCAGCCCAGTTAAAACGACGCACTTTGAAAGGACAGTTGTTCGCGCAATAACGTGTACCAATACATCTGTTATACGTCATTTGGTTTAAACCTTCAGAAGAGTGGTTGGTTGCAGCCACTGGACAAACGTTTTCACAAGGAGCGTTATCACAATGTTGACACATTAAGGGTTGGAATACCACTTTTGGATTTTCCATGTCCCCACTATAGTATTTGTCAATACGCAACCAATGCATTTCATGACCACGTAAAACCTCAGGCTTACCTACAATGGCAACATTGTTTTCTGCATTACATGCAACCACACAAGCCCCACAACCATTACAAGCATTTAAGTCAACGCTCATACCCCATTTAATACCTGGACGATCGTACACAGGATAAATAGTACCGTCTTTTTCAAATTTTGACAAGCCACCAAATGGTTTGGTTTCAGCTTCTCTATCTTCAATAATTTCTTTTGGATTGTGTTTGTATTCAGCTAAAGTCAATTCCTTCATGATTTCAGTACGGTTACCTTGTGCGGTGTCGTAACGGAAATGAGTTTGCGTTAAGGCAACTGGGTACGTTTCCCCTGTTGGTGTTAAAGTCACATTGGAACAACTAAAGCTTACATTCCCCTTTTTGAAACAAGCCAATGGGAAAGCATTCTTTCCGGTACCAATAACGGCCTTACCCATGGCTTCGGTACGACCATAGCCCAAAGCGATACCCACTGTTTGAGGGTGTGTGCCTGGAATAATTAAAACAGGTAGTTCAATTGATTTTCCATCCACTGTTATTTTAACCACTTTCTTAGGAGGTTTTACCTCATAAGCATCTGCTTGACCTGGATTGTTTAAATCAATGTTTAACATAGATTTCGCCATAGCTGGAGAAACAATGATATAGTTGTCCCAAGTTGCACGTGTAACAGGGTCAGGTAATTCTTGTAACCAAGGGTTACTCGCTCCTTGCCCTGCACCAATAGCCACTTTTTGGTATAAAGCCAATTCAATTTTATCGCTCTTGTTGGCAGAAGCTTGGTTTTCAGCATTTACAGTGATTAAGGCCGCTGCAACAGCTGCACTATTGATTGATGCTCCGCTAATGACAGGTGTTGCAGGATTTAAGACCCCATCTTGCAATGATTTATTCCATCCGTTTTCGCCACCTAATTTTGCAGACCAGTAATTTTTAACGTAGCTAGTATATTCAGTAGCATCACCAGCCCATTTTAATAAGGAGTCTTGGAATGCACGTGTTTTAAATAATGGAGCGATAGTAGGTTGGATAAAAGAGATGTTCCCCGTAACTGGTTCAGCATCACCCCAACTTTCTAAGAAATGATGATCAGGAATTACGTATTTACAAACAGCCGCTGTTTCGTCTAACTTACCGCTAAACGAAATAGTTGTTTTTACTTTTGCTAAACCTGCTTTTACTTTATCCGCTGCAGGCCATGTGTATACAGGGTTTGCGCCGTGGAATAATACTGCATTTACTTTTCCTGCATTCATGTCTTCTACTAAAGCAGCAAATTCGCTATCAATACCTTGACGATAATTTACAGTAGCACCAAAATTAATGGTCGTACCATTTGCACCAATTGCATCGTTGATAGCGTTTACAATAATTTGAACATCCTTATCATTGCTACCAGCAACTACTAAAGCAGCACCCTTGTTTTCAGTTAATGCTTTTGCAGCAGCTTCAATAGCTACTTTTAATTTCGCATCCACACCAGCAATTTCTCCGCCTTTCACTGCACTTAATAAAGCAACAGCAATGGCACCGATTTCAGAAGGACGACATAAATATTTTTCATCTGCATTAGAGCCTGTTAAGCTAGCCACTGTTTCAAAGTGGATATGCTTGCTCATCGTAGGGACTTTAGCCTGCTCATCTATTTTTTTACCAACTGCATATTGTCTAGCGAATTCAACCGGGCTTAACCAAGTCCCTAAAAAGTCGGCACTTAAGGAAACGATCGCGTTTGCCTTTTCAAAATGGTATGAAGGAATTACTTTTTTACCATAGCTAGCTTCATTGGCTAATAACATACCACTAAAAGAATCAGCATCATATGTTACATGTTTGCTACCTGGATATTTCGCTAAGAATTTTGCAATGACTTCCTTGGTTGTTGGAGATGTAATTGAACTGGTTACCAATACGGCATTGCCAGTTAATTCCGTAGCAATTGTTTTATCAATTGCATCAAAGGTTATTTCCTTACCGGCGATGGTTGGGAAACGTAAACGAGCTGTATCATACAAATCCAATACAGCAGCTTGCACTCTTGCTGAAGTACCACCATTCGTGATTGGACTCAACGTATTACCTTCTAATTTAATTGGACGACCATCACGTACTTTAGCAACTACACTTACCACATCACCATCTTGCACATAAGTAGTTGCATAATAATCAGCGATACCAGGAACGATATCTTCAGGTTTGTTAGCGAAAGGAATGGCTTTTTTAATAGGCATTTCACAGCTCGCTGCCACGGCAGCAGCTGCGGTGCTAAACCCTAAATATTTTAAGAAGTCACGTCGAGGTGCTTTTGCTTGTAAAAAACCACTATGGTCTTCAACAAAAGGAAGTTCTTCCTTGAACTCATTGTTCACCTCTTTGTTATAGGCTTCTGAATTGTTTAATTCACCAAAACTTTGCCAGTTCTTATTTTGCTCCATAATAATGTATATAAAATATTACGCGTCTTATTTTTATTCTTTTTAAGCTGATACTAGTAGTGACATTTTTGACACTCAGTACCTCCAATTTTTTCAACAGTAATTCCTTTAGTGCTATCCAATTTTCCAGATTTTAAATCCTCGTGGAATTTTTCATAGATGCTATAGAAACCATTGTCTTTAAATTGAACTTTAGATTGTCTGTGACAGTTCACACACCAGCCCATGCTTAAGTCTGCGAATTGCTTTACTTCACCCATTTTTTGTATTTCGCCATGACATTGTTGACAAGCAATTTGTCCAGCGTTAACGTGTTGTGCATGGTTAAAGTAAACGTGGTCAGGTAAGTTGTGAATACGTATCCACTCTATTGGTTTTGCTTTGGCAGCATCCCAAGGTTGGCCTTCGGTAAATCCTGCGTATTTGTATAATTTTTTAATTTCAGCTGTTCCATCAACCACCTCCCCATTTTCTCTTACCAAAGCTTCTCCTTTGTATTCATTGATGGCTGCGTGACAGTTCATACACACATTCACACTTGGTAAAGTAGCTTGTTTACCTTGGTAAGTTCCAATGTGACAATATTGACAGTTAATTTGATTGATTCCCGCATGCACTTTGTGAGAATAATAAATAGGTTGTTCAGGTTGGTAGTTTTTAGAGCGACCTAAGTTCATAGCTGCTGTGGTAGTCATGTAACCACCTGCTACAAATAGGATTATGGCAACAAAGGCAATGTAGGCTTTGTTGCGGTAGAAAGGAACAGGTTCAGTAGCAGTGATGCCTGATTTGTCATCAGATAATTTTTTCAAATTGCTATTCACTTGCAGTAAAATCAAGGCTACTACTGCTAATATTAAACTTAAAATGCCATACACCAATGTATTATCAGCCGATTCGGCAGCAGCTCCTGCTGGTGCTGTTGCCCCTCCACCCGCTGGTGCAGCACCTGCAGCTGGTACCGATTTAATGTAAGCTAAGATGGCATCAATGTCTTTGTCTGTTAAAGCAGGGAAAAGGTTCATTGCTGTTTTATTATACTCATTGTATAATTTATTGGCGTAAGCATCCCCCGTTTTCAAAAATGCCTGGTTGTTTTTAATCCAAGCATACAAGTTCTTTTTGTCAGGCCAACGGTCCTCAACACCAGCAAGCGCGGGGCCTGTTAATCTTTTATTTACTGCGTGACAGGACGCACAATTTTGCGAGAAAAGTGATTTCCCATCTTGCGCATTTAACTGATTACCAATAGATGAACTAAAGGCGATAAATAGGAAGATCGAGACGATCTTTGCTAGGCTTCTTAAACTTGTCATATACACAATCTGTGTGGTGTGGAAAAATATCCTTGAACGGGTGCAAATTTAGTTAAGAAAGCGTTTACATAGTAAGAAAATGAAGTTTTTTTTCTCATTATTTCTTCATTATTTATTGAGGTTCAGTCAACTTGAACAAAAAAGAGTAATAATTGTCATAGAAATGTAATCATTAATTAAACAGAATTAAAAAAAGCAAGGCAATTGCTTTTTTTGAAAAAAAAAGGCACCTTTGAGAAAATTCTGCTTTCATTTCACTACTTAAAAAAAATTGCGGGAAATTACCCGCTGCAAAAAATATATCATGAAGGGAATCGGCAAATTACAAGCAAAATGGGGCGTTGGGCGTATTCAGTTTTGGCTCATCATAACCACTTTTGCATTGGGAGGTAGCTTAAGTGGAAGGCTCACCAATTTAGTTTTAAAATTGTTGTTTTATGAAAAAAATTGGTCATTTTGGCTCATTTATCCGCTTTTATTGACCGTTTTATGGCCAATTTCGGTGATTTTTATTAGTTTTTTTACAGGCCAGTTTTCCTTTTTTAAAGGATATTTGACCCGAGTAGCTGGTAAATTATTTGGTACTGCTCCGATTCATGTGGCCATTTTTGCATCAGGCACTGGATCCAATGCCCGTAAAATAATAACATATTTTGAAAATAGCAGTCGCATTAAAGTTTCATTGATTGTATGCAATGTGCCTGGCGCAGGGGTGTTGGAAATTGCAAAAGAGAAAGGAATTCCTACACTATTAATCAATAAGCGTGAATTTGTGAGTACCGGATATGCGCAAAGTTTGCGCAATGCCGAAATCAATTTTATCGTACTTGCTGGATTCTTATGGAAAGTACCCGAAGTATTGGTGCGCGCATTTGCACCTAACAATGCTACGGGTCACTATGCTACACGTGGTATTATTAATATTCATCCTGCACTACTTCCAAAATATGGTGGCAAGGGAATGTACGGTGCGCATGTGCACGAGGCAGTGATTGCAGCAGGTGAAAAAACATCAGGTATTACTATCCATTGGGTGAACGAACATTACGATGAGGGTGCCATTATTTTTCAAGCCACTTGTTCTATTGAACCAGGTGATACCCCAAATGATTTAGCAAATAAAATTCATGCATTAGAACATGCACACTACGCACCAACGATTGAGAAGTTATTGATGGAATAATAATTTATTAATTATTTATTCTTTTCCAAAATTTATTGATTTCAACCATTCTAATAAATCAAGTCCTTGAGATTTAGTATTTGTTGAAACAACAGTGCCGCTGCGATTGGATATGGTAATAAAAATACCACTCATGCCTTTATCTGTTTTAGCTAAAATATAATTTGTCTTTTCAAAAACTGGATTCATATTTTCATCCGTAAAACTTTGAATTACTTTTTGTAGGCTAGCAGTAAAATCATTAAGTTCCGCTGTGTTATGTAAAACAATGGAATCAATTTCTTCTTTATAAATTACTTGTTCTTTTTTATAATAGATTCGGATATCAAAATTAGTGTTATTGTTTTCTACAGATTTATTGTAGCTGTACAACAACTTACCATTGGTATCTTTATTGATGGTTGTTTTTTGCGCACTAGCTTGTATTGTTAATGTAGATACAACAATAGCAAGACAATATTTGGGGGAGAATAATGTCATAAATTCTATTATAGTTCAAAATTAAATCAAATAGTAAAACATTGTGTCAAAACACTGACAATCAAAAAGATATAAATAATTTACATATAAAAAAAACCCACTACGTTAAGTAATGGGTTTTCATTTCTTTATAGTAAGGAAGCTTTGTTTATCCCGGCATACGAGAAATGTATTTCTCAATTTCTTTGATTTGATCCAAGACTTGCTTGTTAGTAGATTTACAGGCTTTTGCTTTTCTGAAATAATCTTTTGCTGCCCTAAACTCTCGCTTATTCATAAATATTTGACACATGCTTAAAAAAGCAACGGCTTCTGATTCCTTATCTGAAATTCCCGCTCGGATGGCAGCACGAATATAGGATTCCCCTTGTTTCAAATCCCCTTTTTGCATGGCCATCATACCCAACTGAAGTTTGTTGGCACCCTCCGCTTCGGGCATGGCCGAACCTAGCGAACTACTTTTTTTCAAATGTTTCTCGGCTGTATCAAAATCTTGTTTCACCATGGCAATATTGCCCTTGATGGTGTAATAAGAACTTCTGATAGGGGTATACAATAATTGTGGCCACCAAATGGTTGATAATATCCGCTCCACTTCGTCCATATCACCTGCTTCCATGGGTGCTTGTACCAAACGCAAAGGGCCCACAAAAAAATGACTAAACAACCCAATTACACCCAATAAATATAAAGGAAAAACAGGCCAAAATCCGGCCAAGCCCGATAATTCTAAAACCAAGCCAGCAAAAATGGCGATTAAACTTAACCAAAAACGATATTTTATGATGAGATTGTAAAAAGCCATAAGTAATAATTTGATGCGCAAAGATACCAAAATATAGTGTCACTTAAAAAGAAGTTGTTATTTTTGCCCTCCTCAAAGCGGTCCCGTAGTTCAATGGATAGAATAGGTGTTTCCTAAACACTAGATCCAAGTTCGATTCTTGGCGAGACCACAAAGCCCAATAAAAGCGTATTTACAGCTAATTATTTTGTTTGTATACAAAGTATCCAATGATGACCACAAAACCAATAAGGGCTCCATACATGATGCCTTCATACCATTTTGTTTCAATTCTATCTAAAGGGAAAACGGGTGCATCCACAATTTGAACTGTGGGGGTCTCTTGAATAAGGGCCGCTTTGGATACTTCTAAATTTTTCATTAATTCACCATAAATGGTCGTGAGCACCATTTTATCTCTTTGAGAAATTTCAGAAAAAACAGGTGCATTAATATTAGCTGGGTTAATGTTTAACAACATACGTGTATCTTCGGTTGCAGCGTAAGTGCGTTGATTCAATAAAGCCGAAATGCTATCTGTTCTTTTTTCAAGCCTTTCAATATTATTTCTCAGCCGGCCTACTTTTGAATTAACATAAAAATCAGTTGCAATTTTAATGATACGTTGCGTTATTAAAAAACTTAACAACTCGTCTTTGGTATTGATTGCTACATTGAAGAAACCTAATTTTTTATCCGGCTTGGTTACATTAAATTCTTTTTCTTCAACACGCTTGATGATTAATTTCAACAAACTATCCTGTAAGCGTATATCTTTATCCGGGTTGGCAAAATAAATACTGCGGCCAATTTTTGCATTTTTTGCCCACTTTTCCCTTAATCCATACACATCCGCATATCTATCTGCCAAACAATATGCATTGGTTGATCTTGCTAAAGTATCATTCATCGCATAAGGTGTTTTTAAACAAGATGACATCATTGATTTGCTTTTAAGCAAGGAAAGTACATTGTCGCCAGACAACAATCCATTTCCTGATCCTGTTAAACTTCCAATGTCCATTCCTAAGGAACCCCCAATGGAGGAAAGCAATCCCCCTCCAATACTCTTACTATCTTCCACAGAAAAGGTAATTTCTGCATTGTACCGCACCGGCTTTAAAATACTATAGGCTAAACCAGCTGCAGCTCCTAAAATTGTCATCAACAATACCATTTTTAAATTGGTTATGAATGCGTATCGAATCGCTTTTCCCCAATGACGCAACCAATCAGCAATTGAAAAAGGTTGCTCAAAAGGTTGGAGAATCTCTGTTGTATTGTTCAAGTCATTCGTTGGATTCATCAGAAAATTATTTTTTAAGAATGGCTGCCAAGGTTACTAATCCAGAAACAATGGTTGTAATCGCACTAAACTGTGTCATTGAAAATGTACTTTCTTTTTCAGCTACATCAGGCACTATAATTTTACTACCAGGTCGTACTGTCGGATAAAATTTCAGGAATAAGAAATGCTTTGTTTTTCGATTGATCCCATTTCCATATTGAATATAGGCTTTTGACAAAGAAGCTTTATTTTTTACCCCGCCTGCTGCCGATAAATAAGATTTAAAACTATTTGATTCAAATCGGATGAGTTGAGGATTGTACACACCGCCCATGATTTCAACAAAAGGATCATTACGAGAAATAAACAAACTGTCGCCTGGCAACATCAATAAAGTCATGTCTTTTTCGGCGTTCTGTTCTAAATTAACACCAATGCGGGTGCCATGACGGAACACTTGTAAATCTTGGATGGCACCATATTGTGTTAAGCCACCAGCCCTAGCAATGATATCTTTAATGGATTCATCACGCCTTTCCAATGGGTAGGTACCCGGAAATAAAACTTCCCCGCTTACTTTAACATCCCCTAAAAATTTATTGTTCAATAACCTAGGAACATAAATATAATCATGCGGTGTTAATTCAAATTTAGCATCTGAATTTGATAAGGAGGCATCAATATTCAATTTGGTGAGTACCACTAGTTGATTACTCAACACATCGCTTCGGTCCTGTTGAATGCGTGAAAGTTCAATTCTATGAATAGCGGCATCGCTGGCAAAACCACCACTCAGTACAATTAAGTCTTCAATGGTCATCCCTTTTCGATACAAAATTTTTCCGGGGCTACGAATGTTCCCATCAATGGTAATAAATTGCTGTTCTTCTAAATCTTGTTTTGCAAATATTTGAATGGAGTCCTCCGTTTGTAGTTGTACATCAAAGCCTGTTTCGGTGTTCAATTTATGTAAGTCTACCGAAAGCATGCTGCGGTCTTTGTTCGCACTCACTCTTTTGATCACTGCTCTGGCTAAAAAAGCATCTGCTCTCAAGCCATCTGCTTTTTTAAGTAAAGCTTTCAAACTTAAATTGGGGGTAAAGCCATATAAACCTGGGCGAACCACTGCACCCGTAATGGTTACTTTGTTTTCGAAACTGGGTTCCATTTTTTCTGCATAAATAGAATCACCTTGTTGAGGAATATAATTTGCAAAGCTATTGGCTTCAATATCTTTATACAATTTTTCACGTCCATTGCGTTGTACAATTTTAATGCGATCAACAAAAGCATTGTCATTAAACCCACCTGCAAAATCAAGCGCTTGTTTTAGATTTTCATTTGGCAATAATTCATAAATCAATGGTCGCTTCACTTGACCAGACAACTCAACGCGTTTTAAAGCAGGGGCAAAAACCAACACATCTTGGTCTTCTAAACGAATGTTTTGAGGCATAAGACCTTTTTGTAAAAAAGGATACAAGTCAATATTGTACAACACTTTGTTGTTACGAATTAACTGTACATTCCTTAAACTTCCTTTTTCGGTTGGTCCTCCTGTAATATACAATACATTAAAAACCGAAGCCAAGGCCGAAACTTGGTAGGCACCAGGTCGTTCCACTTCACCTACTACCGAAATGCGCACAGACCTTACACTTGCCAAACTAATATTGAAATTTGTTTTACCTGATATAAGTGCAGGGTAGGCAACAGCCATTTTTGAGATTATTTTTTGCTTTGCTTGTTCAATGGTTAACCCATTTACATTAACTAATCCAACGTATTCAATTTTAATATTTCCATCCTTGTTTACTTTGGACTGAATTTCTGTTTCATTCATTCCATACAAGTTAATAATTAATTCATCTCCAACACCTAACACATAGTTTTGTGGTGTGGCAATATTTAGGCTAGGTTGAAAATTGGTATTGGGATTGCTAAAAAAATCATACCCATAATATTTTGAAGTAGGATGAACCAATGGCACTTCGTTAATCCAACTAGAATCATTTAAGAATAGTGAAGTATCTTTTATAAATGCTTTGGCAGAAAATTTAGTTTTTTGCATTTCCTGTAATCCCAATATGCGTCGTTTAAACACCCCTACTTCGGTTGGGCTAAGGCCTTTTTGAACAAGGGTTTTAATAGCCTCCGACTCAGACATGCCTTTGCTGCTAAATTGCTGCCAAACCTGCATCATTTGTTGATCAGACAATTGGTTAATTTTAATCCCTTTTAAATCCTGGGCTTGAATGGATCCCACCCAGCCCACTATACAAAGCAAACAAAATGCCTTAATAAAGAATCTATTCATTATGGTGTTCTTATATATGTAAAAGTACTAAAATTTATTCCAGTAAATACCTAAGCTAGCTTCTCGTATTGTGTTTGAGAAACCATTGGTTTGTTTTTGGATGGTTTGTGCTGCCGCAAATTTAAAACCAACATGACTCCAAAATGAATAATTCACTTCCACTCCGAGCTTGGAACGTTTAAATTGAGGATCAAAACCAAAAGCGGGTTGTGGGACTGCAAAATATTGTTGTTCAATGGTACCAGCACCTCCTCTATTTACAAACATCATATAACCGGTAAGCGACAAATGAAAATTGGGGCGGTAATTGGCACTCACCCAAAGACGGTCCGCATTGGCCCCTATCCAATCGCCTAAGCTAAAATTAGCGTTGGTGTAGTTTTGGGCTGGAATAAAATTACGGTACACAAAAGGATTGATGCGTGTATATTCGGTGGTAAAAGTCAAATTAGGAATCAAGGCATCTGCGACACTTGCACCAATTTGATACCCTAATTGATTACGGGAGGTTCCTGCATTGAACATACTTCCAATTCTAATTTCATCTATGAAAAGTTGGCCATAGAGATGTGTTTTTTTAACCTGATTGCGGCTACTAAAACCCATAAAGATTTGTCCATTTGAACCAGCTAAAATATTGTCACTGTATTTTTGATTGTCATAGGCTTTAAAAAATACAATGGGTAACATATAAGGTAAAGCCAATTGATCACTATATACAATAGATTCACCTACATTAAACTTCAACCCATGCATCAATGTTATTTCAATAGAATGTATTGCATAGAATTTAGGAATATATTTTTCTCGCAAACCGCCATAAACAGTGTTGCCCGTTTTATAACTAGCTGCTGAATCAACAATACCACTTTCAAGCCAAGCATGCATGTAATTAAACTTAAGCCATTTTGTAGGTTGGTAGTTTAAAGCATAAAATGGATAAGCAGGAGATTTATCAGACAATACTAAATTACCCAAACGACCGTAACCAAATATCGACTGATCCTGTCCTATTACGATGTTTCCTTTGCTAAATTTATAGCTCAGGGTAGCATTCATTTGACTGTAATTATACAATTTTGGATTGGTAGTTTGCTTGCGAACAACACCAGGCAATTCATTGTCTAATCGGATAGAATCAAAATGTCCGCGCAAATTTACATCCTGAAAAGCAAACTGAAACCCAATATGTTTGCCCGCATAGCCAATGAACTGAATGCCCATCGCCTGTGCATTTAAGGAATGTCCATTGATACTACTTTGGTCAAGGTATAGATAAGGGTCAACAAGTAATCCGAAATTTTCATCCTTGTATAAAAAAAGATGTTGTTGGTCAAATGGTTTTTTAAAAAAATGAGGAAACGAAGGTGCAACTATTTTATTGGGGACATAGCTGCTGTCAGCCAATACAAGGCCCTCGCTATAAAAAGCAAGTTCTTTTTTTTCAACTTCGTTTAAATTGTTATTCGTTTTTAATTGTTGAAGCAAAGAAAAAATATGCGTTCTGTCCACAGGTTTTATTAAATCATTGTAGTCGATATATCCTTTTTGCGCCATCAATGCTAAAAATTGATTTAGGTTTTGTTGATGTGAAAAAGTTTGACCACTTGCAGGGTGTAAACTAACTACACAGCAAATAATGACTACAAAATGAAGAAGGTAACGATTGTAAATTTTTTTCATTAGTAAGCGCCTTTGTCGCGCAACATTTTAATAATAGTTTGTAAAATTATTTGCATATCAAGTGTAAAGGACCACCTGTGAATATAATAAAGATCAAAGTTAACACGCTGTTCCATTTCCTCATGCGTACGTACTTCACCTCTACATCCATTAATTTGAGCCCAGCCAGTGATGCCTGGATTCACCATATGGCGTTTAAGATAATTGGCCACACTATTCATAGACTCCAAGTTCATAGGCGTAGGATGTGGACGAGGTCCCACCACAGACATTTCTCCATTCAAAACATTCCAAAATTGGGGCAATTCATCAAAGCTGTATTTACGTAATATTTTTCCTAAGGAGGTAACACGTGGGTCGTTACGAACAGTTTGTTCAAAACGCTCTTGGGTATTGCCTTGGTAGCCTGTTGTGGAGTGCATGGTCCTAAACTTAAAACAAATAATGGGTTTATTGTTTACGCCCCAACGTTCTTGTTTATAAAAAATGGGGCCCCTGGAATCTATTTTAATGCAGAGGGCAATAATAGGAAATAGCCACCAACCAATCAGGATAAAAAACAGGAGGGCGAATATTTTATCAAAAATAGTTTTGAAGAGTTGGTTTTCCCATTTATCAAGCGGAAGTTCATTTAAATTGATTACAGACAACACACCTAGGTTGTCAATTTCTTCGGTCTTTGTGGTTAAATCAAATAAAGCGGGCATTAAGCGCACCCTTATGTTTAATTGATCACAAATGTCAACACAATACCTAATATTGCTGGATTCATTACTTGGCAAAGCTATAATCACTTCATCCACATGTTGGGATTGAAGTTGGGATTGCAAACTTTGCAAGTTTCCTAGGTAATCCACCTCCTTGTTATCAATAGGTTGGTCGTTGATAAAGCCTATGCATTTGTAACCGTAATACACATGCTCCAAAAGAATTTTATGAAATTCAATTGAGGATTTATTGTAACCAACAATGATAATGGAATCGTATAAAGCCCCTTCATAAAAAGCGGAGTGTTGCTTTTTACGTAGGTAATATTTAAAGGTAGTGGAAAGTGAAAAGTGAATGCCTCCAAAAATGCCAAAGCTAAATAAATTAGCATAGCTTGATTTGCTTAGAAATAAAAAAGCGCTTAAAAAAATAACAAAAAGCGTACTGGCATAGAGGTTAAAAAGAAATTCTTCTGGGAATTTTTTATAGATCCGATTGCGGTACAACTTGCATTGATGTGCTGCAAAAAACCAACAACCTTGGATTAAAAAAATAAATAACACATCAACAAATGATTTGGGGAAAATAAAAGCCCCATGTTTGCAATAAATCGAAATAAATAAAGAAAGCAGCAAACTTATTGCGTCAATACCAATTTGATTTTTTTTATAAAAACGCTGTTTCAACTGCATGCATCCTAATTTTTTCCAATCAAGGCTTTAAAATGATAAAGGTATAAATTGGAAACCGTTTCCCAAGTATATTTTTCGCTAATTCCTTGGTGAATCATTTCGCGTCTGTTTTGCAAAAGGGACCCATTCAGGTCGGCCCAATTTAACCAGTTCATCACCGATTGAGGAGATTTTTGAAAATAAAACCCAAAAGTATCTGATTGTAGTACTTCCCTGCTAAACACGGTGTCCAATGCAGCAATGGCACAGCCGTTGGCCATGGCCTTTAATAAGGTAGGATTGGTGCCACCAAATTCATGCCCATGGAGATATGCATAGCAATATTTATACAAGCTAGCTAAAATTTCGGGGCTACGCACATAGCCTGTAAAAATTAACCTAGGGTCCTGATAGGCTCTAATTTTATCAGCATAGGCATCGGCATAAGGGACGTCCCCAACAATTACTAATTTTTTGGTGCTATTGGATTTTATAAAACCTTCAATAATAATATCAGCATTGTTATCTGGAATCATTCGTCCCACAATTAAACAATAATCGCGTGATGCTAAGTTCCACTCATTTAATAAAAGTTCATTTGCACCTATGCTGGTTTCTGCACCATACGTAATTACTTCGCTTTTAGCGCCAAACTCTTTTACATAAATGGCTTGCATCGCATCCGCGTCGGTAATAAGTAAATCATTAAAACGAACACTCATTTTAGCAGCCCATTTAAAATAAGTGGCACCAAACCCTTTCCATTTTGGACGTAACCATTCAAGACCATCTACATTCATCATGGTAGGTAGGCCAAACAAGCGCGTAATCACGCCAAAAGGACCATTGCTCACATTTAAAACCAATACGGCATCATTTTTAGAAAATACAACATGACAAAAAGCCAAAAATGAATGTATGGGTTGTGCTAAAACTTTAGAATCAATAGTAGGAATGTACACTAAGCGAACTCCATTCACCAATTTAGGTTGTGTTTTAAATAAATGTGCATGACAATAAACGGTTAGTTCGACATTTTGAGCAGGCCAACGTTCGGCTAGGGCCTTTACTAAGGTTTCATAACCACTATACACATAGGGATAACCTCGGGATCCAATAATTGCGATACGTAAAGGTTTGATAGGTGTTTGATGAATAATGGAAAGGATATTTTGCTCGAAAGAAGATACACTAAAATATATTTCAACCCTTATTTTACCAGCAGCACCCAATGCTAAACGAATTTCTTGAGGAAGTATTTGCGCAATTTTTTCAGCCGCCATTTGCGCGTTGTTGAAAGGAATTAAAATTCCCGTTTCATTTTCTACGATCATTTCTTTAGCACCACCTTGCGCTGTAGCCGCAACGGGCAAGCTAAACTGCATCGCTTCCAAAACAACCGTGGGCAAAGAATCGGGCAAAACAGAAGACACTACCAATACATCAATGGCTTTATAAAAGTTGGCCATATTATTTACCATCCCAACATAATGCACTGTAGTATTTAATTGGAGTGCATTTATTTTAGCAAGCATTTCATTCACTAAATAGGCTTGCCCAGGAAATGGATCGCCTGCAATTAAAAAGTGAAGTTTAGGTAAAGTATTGCTTTGAAGTTTTAATAAAGCAGCTGCAATATCTAAAAAGTAAGACTGCCCTTTGATAATATGAATTCTACCTGCAAGCCCAATCACAATGTCATCCTCAGGAATATCATATTGTGCGCGTAAATTTTGAGTCGTTGTGGGAGCAATAGGTTCAATCCCATTATAGACTCTAACTATTTTATTTTTCTCATGCTCATGCTCATTCGCGGCTTGCCAACAGACACTCACTGCATCGGACACCGTAATTAATTTATCTGCACCTTTACGCATGCACCAACTTAAAAAAGAATGTAAAACCTTGGGGCGATCAATAATTTCGTGTAAATGCCAATAATGAGGAAGTTTATTTTTTTTAGCCACCCATGCACCGATTAAAACAGCGGCCGTATTGGAATATACTAAATCAATATGCGATGATTTAATAATGATAGCTAATTCCTTGGCAGCATTGCGCCATTTTACAAATCGATTCCATAATCCAGTAGGATTAAAATATTGTCTTCTTAAAATACCAAGATTGATAAGATGCACTTTAACACCAATATTTTCCAAAGCTGTTTTTAGAGGTCCGTCTCCTGATAATACTACAATGCACTCATGCCCTTCTTTCTGCAATAAAGTAATTGTTTGCAACAATATTTTACTAGCTCCATAAATGTCGGAGGAACTATGTAAAAGCAGGATACGCATTTTTGTATGCATTAGGTAATGGCAACTTGTTTAAATAGTTCAAGTAATTGATCGCAGGATTTGCTCCAATCAAAATCTGATAATCGAGCTATGCCTTTTTCAATTAAAAGATTGCGAAGGTTATCGTCACTTATAAGTAATTCCATTTTTTGTACTAAGTCCTTTACATCATAAGGATCAAAACCAATAGCAGCGGCTCCTGCTACTTCGGGCATACAAGTATTATTGGCAATGAGTAAAGGCAATTTAAATTTAAACGCTTCTAAAATAGGTAAGCCAAAGCCTTCGTTGATCGAAGGAAATACATACATAAATGCATGCTTGTACATTTTTAAAAGATTGCCTTTATCCAAATAACCTGTTAAAATAATTTTATCTTTTAAGTTACTATTAGCAACTATTTCAAAAATTTCATGGGTGGCATCGGAGTTCATTTTTTTATTAGAACTACCTACCAATACCAACTTAATATCATCATTCCCGCTAGCAACTACCTCTGCAAAAGCCTTCACCAAGAAAGGAATATTTTTTCTTTTGTCAAAAGTGCCAACGTGTAAAATATACCTGCCTGTAACATTTGACAATTTAGGATCCACCTCATTTAATAAGGCTTCATTGCTTAAAGTAATTTTAGGTGCTTCATAAATAACTTTAATTTTTTCTAAAGGAATTTGATAACAATCCGAAACACGTTTAGCTGCATAGTGCGTAGGCACTACTACTGCTGCCGAACGCCTCGCACCCCATAAACCAATCGAATTAAATATAGTAAGCCAAAGTTGATTATAATGTTGCGGATATTCTTTAAAAAAGGCGTCATGAAAAACGGGT
>Ga0304728_1000359_pt1 | contig 38834 bp, 36 predicted proteins | sample C_130625_MF_Meta_FD_190476 | JGI IMG/M metagenome (GOLD analysis project Ga0304728, IMG submission 190476) | Freshwater microbial communities from Lake Croche, Canada to study carbon cycling - C_130625_MF_MetaG (v2) (version 2) | ecosystem: Environmental > Aquatic > Freshwater > Lake | place... | reverse complement strand
TTAAGCATATACGCCACTCAATATTTTGTTACTGGGATAAGTGGAAATCTTCAAAACCAGATTACGACTCTCAATAATAAGACTGGATCTTATACTCTTCATTCTGAAACTGGAGCTTTTTACGCAACATCTAACCCAAGCGGATTCATCACTGGCGTAAATTTAAGTGCATATGCTACAACAGTGTATGTAACTGGAGTTAGTGGTGTTTTACAGGGGCAAATTACGACGCTTAATAACCAAACTGGTTCGTATACTTTGCATTCTGAAACTGGAGCTTTTTACCCATCTTCAAATCCAAGTGGATTTATCACTGGCGCGCCCAATTTATCTGGATATGCAACCGAAGCTTATGTAACTGGAGCGAGTGGATTTCTTCAACAAGAAATTACAACGCTTAATAACCAAACTGGTTTGTATGCTTTAAAATCTCAAACAGGATCTTTCATCACCACATCTCAAACTGGAGCTTTTTACGCTTCATCTAACCCAAGTGGTTATATCACTGGAGTTAATTTAAGTGCATATGCAACAACTGGATATGTAACTGGAGTTAGTGGAGTTTTACAGCAGCAAATTACGACGCTTAATGGGCAGACTGGTTCATATACTTTGCATTCTGAAACTGGAGCTTTTTACCCATCTTCAAACCCAAGTGGTTATATCACTGGTGTTAATTTATCAGCTACAGGAGCTTTCCTAACAACTGGAAACGCAGACGCGAGATACGTATCTTTGACAAGCTCTCAAACTATTTCTGGAGCTAAAGCTTTTGATCAAAGACCTACCGTATTTGGAACGGGAGTAATGTTGAGTGGGGAAGCGGCACAACTGCCAACGACATTGGTTTATACAACTGGTGATCAAAACATTTCTGGAGTTAAGACATTTTTAACAGGAATTAATGTCAGCGGAGCAGTATCTATTGCTTCCCCAAGTGGATCAATCAATTATGCGGGCATTCAACTTTCTGGATACAATGGCCAATCTCTCTTCCAATCAATACAAAATACTGCTGCGAGTGTTTCTGGCAGTACGGATATTTCCTTATACAACGACACTGGAGCTTATTTAGACTTAGGCATCGCTAGTAGCACCTATAATGGCAACCTATTCTCTCCTACATTCAATATTGTAAACTCTGGCGATTCTTATATTTATTCAACTGCTAAAAACTTTGTAGTTGGAACCGCATCATCTGGCGATGTTGTATTTTTCACAAGCGGAACGCTAAGTGGTAATGAGAGAATGAGAATTACTGCTGGTGGTAATGTGGGCATTGGTACAGGCACACCTAATAGTGCTTTGACAGTAGTGGGAAATGTTAGTGCTACGGGGGGATTTACTTTCGGAACATATAATACCGTAGGGTATTATGGGATGAAATATGACCCAACATCTGGCGGAGCTGGCAAATTAACCCTTTCTAGAAGTGCTGGTGCTGGGGATATAATGATTACATTAGATCCCGCCTCTAATGCGATTACTGCTGGGACTGTTAGAGCTAACACTCTACAAAATTCTTCCGTCACTACTATCATATCTTTGGGAGATTCTGCTAATACAGTTAATCAAAGAAATGATTTAAACCCCCAAGCCTTTAACATCTACAACACCTACGTATCTGCAACTGGACACGAACGTCTATCCTTGGGGTGGACAGGCAATACAGGTAGAATAGGAACTGATCAAGGAACAGGTTCTGGCTCCGCCAGAGACCTCCAATTCATGACAAGTGGAGTTGGAAGAATGACTATTTTAAGTGGTGGTAATGTGGGAATTGGCACAAGTACACCATCATCAACAGCTATTCTAGAATTATCATCTACGGGAAGAGGGTTTCTACCCCCTCGTCTTACAACAACTCAACGAAATGTCATAGCATCTCCTGCGGATGGATTGGTAATCTATAATAGTACTCAAACAAATCTAAACACCTACAATTCAGGAATCTCTGGATGGGAAGCCGTTGTAGATTCAGACTATGTGCAAAATGTATCCACTTTAACACAGGCGCAATACAATGCATTATCTGGCGGTCCAGTTGCTACAACTCTTTATATCATAACAGACGCTCCGTCTGCTGGAACTAGTATAGCAAACATTGCATCCAAAACGTCAGACTATACAATCACAAGTTCAGACTACTGTATCAATGTAACAGCTTCAATTAACACGACCATCACGCTACCTTCAGCAATTGGATTGGCTGGTTATATATTTGTTATTAAAAATTCAGGAACTGGTATTGTGACAGTTGTGCCAGCATCAGGAGAGCTTATAGATGGATCATCCTCAATGGTAATCGGAACGAGATACAATTCAATGACAGTAATGAGTCTAGGAACTTCAACGGGATATATTATTACGTAATATGGCAATCTTAAAATTAGGCAGCACACAAATCGGGGGAGTAGGTTTTGCTACTGCCCCAGGGAGAACATCACCAGTAATTGTTCCTTGGACTAGGCCAGTGGAATGGATGGTTTTATCCGACGCCCCAACCCAGGGTGTCAGTGCCTTATATGGTGTTGAAAATAGTGATGGTAATTATGTAGCTGTATCTTGTACAACAAGTGCAGGAAACTATACTGTAAACTGGGGAGATGGTACTTCTACAACAGTCGCATCTGGTGTCCAAGCGGATCATCTTTATAATTACTCTGGTATTACCGATACTTCTACAAGTAGTACTACACTGACCGTGGATGGCATGAAACAATGTGTTGTATCCATTACTCCTGTCTCAGGCAATTTAACATCCATAAACTTCAATGTTAAACATGCCAAGGCTGGTCTGGTTAGTGGTATGGGAGTAAATTGGTTGGAAGTAAATGTACAAGGAGCATCATTGGCTGGAACTGTGCCGATTGCCTTTGGAACAGCAACACAAGTTGTTTATTATAATTATTTAGAGCGTATTAATATAGGCACTACTGGAGTATTTACCAGTATGACATATATGTTTCAGGGTTGTAGGGCATTAAGAAGCATTGCTGGTATTCCAGATGTCACATCCGTTGTATATATTTCAAATATGTTTGTCAATTGTAACGCTCTACAAACAATACCAGCATTTTCTGGATCTGTATCAAATGTTCAATATATGGGAAGTATGTTTCTGAATTGCTATTCTCTACAAACAATTCCAGCATTTACAGGATCTGTGGCGGCTGTTACAAATACAGCAAATATGTTTCTGAATTGCTATTCTCTACAAACAATTCCAGCATTTCCTGGGTCTGTGGCAAATGTCAATGGTATGAATGCTATGTTTATGAATTGCTATTCTCTACAAACAATTCCAGCATTTCCTGGATCTGTGGCGGCTGTTACAAATATGGCAAGTATGTTTCTGAATTGTTATTCTCTTCAAACAATTCCAGCATTTCCTGGATCTGTAGCAGCCGTTACAACTATGGCTAGTATGTTTCAGAATTGTTATTCTCTTCAAACAATACCAGCATTTCCTGGATCTGTGGCAAATGTCATAAGTATGCAAAATATGTTTGTTGGCTGTACTTCTCTTCAAACAATACCAGCATTTCCTGGATCTGTAGCTAATATTACTAGTATGGTAAATATGTTTAACGGTTGTGGTAGCCTTCAAACAATTCCAGCATTTCCTGGATCTGTGGTGGCTGTTACAAGTATGCAGAATATGTTTCTTGGCTGCACTTCTCTTCAAACAATACCAGCATTTCCTGGATCTGTAGCGAATGTTACAAATATGAACAGTATGTTTAATGCTTGTACTTCTCTTCAAACAATTCCAGCATTTCCTGGATCTGTGGCGGCTGTTACAAATATGGGAAGTATGTTTAACGGTTGCAACTCTCTTATATCCATACCGACAATGGATCTAGGTTATAACACAGCAAAAGACAGAGCACAACATCTCACCACTCCCAACTGGACATTTTCTGTGGCTGATTGGACATTCGGCACAAATACAATTCAAAAGTTAACAACTGGTGCTGCTGGAACTGCAACAAATGTATCGTCATATAGACCTACTAATATTGTTAGTAGCCAATCTCTGGCAGTAAATGGTTATATTACAACACCGTCGCCTCATGGATTCACCGATGGTGATAGAATTCAGTTTTCAGCACTGGTTGGTGGAGCAGGTTTAACAACCTCTGGCGTGTATCTTGCACGAACGGCTGGTCTTCTTACTCCAGCAACCCAATTTAAGCTTACAGATTTACTAGGTAATGTAATTGCCTTTACTACTAACGTCACATCAGCTACTCTCGATAGGCAGAATATGGCTGTTGTAGCGAATACAGTATACAAGGTTACAATAGTAGTTGATTCGGCTAGTACAGGAGCTACATATACTCTTGGAGGTGCTGCTGGAACAGCACTAACAGCAGCAGGCACATATGTAGACTATATCACAGCAACTACTACCGCCAATATGATAATAACTGCCGTGAAATCAGCGACAATTACAATATCTTCAATCATTATAGAAGAAGTAGTATTAGCCACAACAGCACTCACCTCAGATTATTCTCTGGCATCATCTAATATCACAGGTATGAGAAGATCTATTTCTTATACAGGGTGTAAACTATCCAGAGTAGGTATTGTGAATATCTTTAATAATCTAGGGACGAGTGAACCAGCAGCACAAGTGATTGACGTATCAGCTAATCATGGCACTCCTGATTTAATTGCAGTTATGGCTACTCTTACAACATCAACTCCGTCAACAATAAATACTGTTGCCGCTCATGGTTTGGCTATAGGTGACTACATTAGATTCTCATCTCTTACTGGTGGAGCTGGATTAGCTACAGCAACAACATACAAAATTGCTGCATCTGGATTTACCACAACAGCATTTACTCTTGTTGATGCTGCAACAGGATTAACACCTGTAACATTTTCAACCAATATTACAGCAGGAACCGTAAATAGATATGATTATGGCATTGTAATTGCCAAGGGATGGACTGCAACTGGATCTTAATAATATGAACGACCAAGAAGATACATCAGGATTTTATATGTATGACTCACAACTTTTCTATGCAAAAGGTTTTGTGGCATCCGCAGAATTTGAACTCAATAGAGAAGACAAAGATAAATATACATATCCAGTATATGGATGGTATTATTTTGAATCGGAAGACGAAGCATATGCTTTTTTCAATTTAACACAACAAACACAATAATATGAGCTACTTTAATTCCGTAAACATCGTGACAAATATGCCCGACAGCCAAGTTGTCGGAACAATAACAGTTAATGATGGTTCGTCAGCCAGTTATGTATCAATTCCACTTGCTGGTCATAAATCTTGCTCAGCTACCATTTCTGGTTCTTGGTCAGGAACTTTAATTACAGAATCATCTACTGATGGCGGAACTACATGGGTAACTAGTTGGGTGCAATCCATTGCTCCTGCATTATTAGCGTCTATTCTTAATCCTATAAATTATTTATATGCAAATGGAGCATTTTCTTTCTTCTTGATTGCGGGTATTACCAATTATCGTGTACGAGCGATTGCTGGCACATGGTCTGGAACCGCATCTGTTAAATTAACAGCAACTGAAGTCGCTGGTCCGAGCTTTGCAGCAACATCCATTATTCAAAATATTCTTTCCGATACATTGAATACTTACACAGGAACTTTGGCATCCAATGCAACTTATGTTGGAGTTGGTTCTAGTACGCTGGGTATTGCTGGCATTCAAATGACTTTTAAAGCGGATCAAAACTGTATTATCACAGTTGATCAATCAGGTTTACCAATTGCAGGTGCTGGAACTGTGGCAACCAATGGAACAACCGCTTTGGTAGGAACTGGCACATTCTTTACAAGAGATTTAATTATTGGAGATGAAATATTTGTAACAAATGAGACTTCTCGTAAAGTTACTGCTATTGCAGATGATACACATTTAACAGTTGGTGTTGCATTTTCTACAACTGCATCGGGAACGGCGTTTACTCAATATTATTGGGACATTCATGATGTTACCAATTACAATCCTATAACAGATAACTTTGGACAGACATTCCAAGCAGTAGGTCTATTCTATCGAGTACGTCTTAAAAATATCAGTCCGACAACGGCAACAGCATATACTCGCATGTCAATTGCTTTATGCCCAATTGTTGAGGCTCTTCCAAGAGCATTATCAGATGCGGGTAATCTTAAGACCGCTGTATATGAAATTGCAGACGGATTTGGTAATACTGTCGGAATAACACCTCATCATACTCTACGAACCAGCAGCACATTTAAATTGGTTGGTTCAAAATTTGGAAACAGCGTAGATACGAACTTTTGGACACTAACATCCAATGGCACCGCTTCTGCCAATGCAGTATCAAATGGAATCAATACATTATCATCAGGAACAGCAAATGCTGGATATGCTCAAACACAGTCGGTACGACTAGCAAGATATTCAGGAGGTATTCCCAATCTTTATAGAGCACAACACAGAATGCCAACAGTGGCAGCAGCTTTAAATACAAGACGATTTGGAGCATTCACCGTAGCAACTCGGGTCCCTCAAGATGGATTTTACTTTGAAGTATCTGCTGCTGGTGTGTTATCTGTAAATTGTGTACGTGATGCATCGGTTCAAAGTGTGTCATCTGGTAACTTTAATGGAAGTTTAAATTTCTTTACTCTTGATACAAATGGACATGTTTATGAAATAGTATATGCCTTTTCTCAAGTAGACTTTCTTATTGATGGGCAAGTAGTTCATATATTTACACCGACGACATCTCCTTTGACGTCTGATATGGATTTACCTGTTACAACTCAATCCATAAATGGAGCATCAGGAACAACATCAGGTGTTCTTGAAAATTGGTTCTGTGGCATTAATAGAATGGGAGAAGAAGCAGCAGCTCCAAAGTGGGTGCACGTGGTTGGTGCTACTGGTGGTGGCACATTAACACAACTAAAAACTGGATCAGGAAGACTGCGAAGTATCAATATCAATACATTAGAAGATGGCTCTGCTATAAGAATATATGATGCATCATCGGCAACCAATGCTATTGGTTTAATAACCATAACATCTGGAAATCAGGGTGCAAAACTGCCCGTTAATATGACATATAATCTAGACTTTTATACGGGATTATATGCTGTTGTTATTGGTACAACAACTGATGTAACATTTATTTACGAATAATTATTCTTGGTCTTGACCAATAATAGGTTCAAACATAGTCTTATAAATGAATTCATAACTCTTTAAAACAGAAGGAATATTTGAGAATCTTTGATTATTATTTGAGAATTTTGTTGCCATTTCTAGTATCTTGATTGGTCTAAAAGAGGAGAATATATATACTTCTTTTAGATAAGATATCAGCATTTCGAGGAAAGTTTTTCTAATCACGACTTCATAACAAGCTTTGTATTCAGACCAACAATTTGGCAACAAATCTTTAGAATGGAAATTAAATATTTGTCTTTCGGTATCTTGATTCACTCCAATATTGATTACTAATGATGCAAGATCAAAATAACGATTTCCTTTAAAAGAATTATCAAAATCAATAAAATCGAAACTTTTACCACGAAAAAGTATGTTTGACGGTTTAAGGTCGCCGTGACAAAATTCTTCTTTTCTTAAATGTTGTATTTTTGAATAAAATAAAATTTCTTTTTTTAGGTCTTCTATGATTTTATTTATTTTGTCGAAACTTGAGTGACTTTTTATAGACTCTATAGCCTCATCAGGAAACGAGTTTAAATCATTTGATTTAAGGAATTTTTCTAAATATTCATCAAAGCACATCTCTGGAAGAAACCCATTTTGCAAAGAACCGAAATCAACCAAGAATTGCTCTTTGTGTTCAAATAACGAACAAAGTCCACTGTTTTTGACGTTCTCTGCAAATTCAAAAGAGCTAATAGAGTAATGAATTGGGTCTCCAAATTTGATTTTATTGTATTTAATTGGTGCGGCAGTCCTAAAGTTTTTTAAATTTTTTACTACCTCATGTTCATGCTTTAAGGATGTGTTGTTCGCGTCAAAGCTGTATTTAATGTAGTACCACCTGCTGCCGCAAACAACCCTATAAGCATCGTAATCATAATTGGAGGCTATAAATGCAGTTTGAGAGGGTTCTTCAAGATTAGCGTCTTTACAGATTTTAATGAGAATTTCGTTATTGTCTTCAAATACGTCCTTTTCTATTTCAAAAAGATATGGTCTGTTTTTATATAGCGTATCAAAGTTCATAAACTATTATACAAAAAAACCCCAGTCTTTCGACTGGGGTTTTTGTTGCGGGTTATATTGAGTCGATTATGCAATCTGTACTGCTCCCATGGACAGACGAGTCAAACTAGTCTTGGCAATCTTGCGATAGTTGAAACTATTGCGATCATAGACGACGACATAGCTAGGGGTCTGCTCTACATACTGAGCATTAATGTTTGCTCCTTGTTTGGTCGAGAGACCAAAGAAGCGTCCACGGCTATTAGTCATTGCATTCACGATGTTCTGTTGCTTTGTATTCATATGACCTAATCTTACTCTAGATTAACTTTGCCGTCAAGAATTTTCGCACTGATTTTTGTCTTTTTTGGATTTTGGACAATGAATTTCGCCAATGGGACTTCTACATAATTTCTGATTGTCTTTTTAACCTCTCTAGCGTGATCTTGTGAATTTTTATTCAAATTAAAGAGATCTTCTGGGGAGAATAATGGGATGAAAGAAATGCCCTGATTCTTGAGGCAATCTACGATTTCTAAAGTTTTTGATTTAAAAATATTAATAATAGATTCTTTGTTTAAATTATTGAAAATAACAATTTCATCAATTCTTGAAATGAATTCTGGGGGCATCATTTTCTTCACTGAGGATTCGAATTTTTCGCTTTGAGTCTCGCTTGAAGGCACAAACCCAATATCGGTGCTGAGAGCGGATTTAGAGCCTATATTGCCAGTAAGAACCACTATGCAGCGGGAAAAGTCAATTGAGCGATGCAGGTTGTCATTTAGCCTAGCTTCATCAAGAATTTGAAGCAATAGGTTCAATACATTTGGGTTGCATTTCTCGGCTTCATCGAAAAGGATTAGGCTATTGGGATTCTTTCTCACGAATTCTGTAAGGATTCCTCCTTCTTCATAACCAACATAGCCAGCACTTGCCCCAACCAATTTTGAAATGGAAGATTGCTCTTGGTACTCACTCATGTTCAATTGCAAAAAGCTTTTATCATTTCCGTAAAACTCTTTAGCTATTTGTTTTGCGGTGAATGTCTTGCCCACACTTGTTGGACCAACAAAAAAGAAACTTGCTATTGGGCGGCTTTTGTTTTGAAGTCCAGCTTTTGCGCAAGATAAAACATCGTAAATCTTTTTAATGTTTTCTGTCTGACCAAAAACGGACTTTTCAATGTTTTCGGAAAAGGATGAAAATGATTTGCGGTGAGATTGTCTAATCGTATCTATGTCTACTTTTGCTTTATCGGCAATGACCCGATACACGTCGTCGCAAGATACTTTAGGAAGCTTTTCTTTTGAATTGATTCTTGTCTTCGATGCTGATTGATCTACAACATCAAACGCTTTATCTGGAAATCTCTGATGAGGCAAGTAAGTTTCGCATAAAGAGACAATTAATTTCGCAATGTTCTTAGGGAAAATTACTTTGTGATGATCTTCATAACTTTTTAGAGTTGGGAGAACCATCTTTAAAACATGATCGGCATTAGGCTCTGAGATTTCAATCGCATGAAAGCGGCGAGAAAGTGCAGCATCTTTTTCAAAATACTTTTTGTATTCAGAAGAAGTGGTTGCGCCGATACATTTGATTTCTCCCCTAGCTAATGCTGGTTTAAGCATATTGGCCAAATCTTGAGATCCAGCTTTGCTGCCTGCGCCAATGATTGTGTGAATTTCGTCAATGAAGAGAATGCAGTCTGTCGATTTTTTAAGTTTTGACAGAATGTGGCTGAATCTTTCTTCGAATTGTCCTCTAAATTTAGTTCCAGCAATCAGCAATCCGATATCCAAAGAGTATACTTTTTTGTTTAAAAGTGGTCCAGAATAATCTGGATTACTAATTAGTTGGGCAAGCCCCTCAACAACGGTTGTTTTGCCAGTTCCAGCCTCTCCGACGAGAATACAATTGCTTTTTGTTTTTCTACAGAGAATCTCTTCCATTAAAGAAATCTCTTTCTCTCTTCCTGAAATTGTTCCGTAGCTTGGGGATGTTACGACCTTATTGAGAAGAGTGCAATATTTTCCAAGGAAGTCTATTTCTTTTTCTTCTTCTTCGTCGTCATCTTCATCGCCAGAATGTTCATGTTCTTCTTTCCTAGAAGATAGAGAAGATGATTCATTAGAGATAAATGCGAGAATAGAAAGTTTTAAATGTTCAGTATCTATATCATTCTCAAAAAGGAATTCACAAGCGTCTTCGTTAAACTCTAGAAACTTGTATATCATATGTTCTGTGCCAATATAAGCGTGCCCATATTTTTTAGACAAAACTTCTGCGCCGTCAATTAATTTTGAAATTGATTTATTGATGGTGGTGGGATCGACGTTTTGATTGAAAAGATCAGGATGCTTTTTGGCAAACCTTTTAATCAGGGGAACCAACGACTCTTCTTCTATTCTGAAACCCCTGCTATCTAAAAAGTTTTTAAAAATAGCATTCGAATGAGAAATACACAAACAAAAGACATGAAATGAATTCGGTATGTTGTGTCCTAGAGATTTCGAGAACGGTTGAAGTTGCGATATGCACCTGTGGGCGCTTGAAGTAAAACTGAATTTTTCGACTGCCATCATAATTTTTTACACTTATTTTATCTCCGATAGTTTCATATAGATTTTGTCTTCAAGCAAGGACATTTTATCAATCATGATGATATCGTTGCTCTTTCTTCCAGTAAAGATAACGATGCCTCCTTTTTTCGGCATATCCTTACCAGATCTAATATAATCACTGTATTTAGCCTCTCTTTGCGAATCAAGGAGAAGGGCAGAAATGCTACCCGTATCATCAGATAAGTCTAGGCGAGCATACTTATTACCATTTGCGCTAGTTCTACTCATGATATCCATTAAAGTTCCGACGAATCTAACTTGAGAATTGTTTTCGGATTCTTTGATATCGTTAGATGAGATAAGCTCTCCGCTTATTTCTTCTTTGAAGATTTCTCGGATATTTTGAGAATAGCTGTAGCCAAGAAGTTTTGTTTCAAAATGCCAATTTGCAAATTTTAAATACTTTTTATTCTTCTCGTAGATCGCTCGATATGGAGCATACTTTGTTTTGAATGTCGCAAATCTCTTTTCAGAAAAAATGCCCTTATTGTCGTCACCGATCATTGCTGTTTTAGTGGCGACACTGATAGATTCTAGAATATCGTATTCGTATTCTTTACCGATAGCCAAGAAGTTTCTCTTCTCCCTATCAGTTAAGAGATTGAAGCACTGAGCTTCAAGAACCAATCGGCATCTATCTTTTTTGACGAAAGCGTCTAATACTCCAGCTTGAATCAGGGCTGATAAAGCTCCGATATTCAATCCAGCTTGTTTTGCTGCCATGAAGACTTCATACTTGTTAAAGAATTCACCTTCTCTGAACTCAAGAAGAGATTCAAGGACGCTGGTAGATACTCCTTTAATAGAATTTAATCCATAACGAATATCCTTACCTTCAATACAAAAATCAATCTGAGACTTAGACAAATCTGGCGGCAAGAGTTTGATATCGAAGTTCGCCAGCTCTTGGGTGATCTTATTAATTTCATCAAGAGTATCTGGTTCAAACTGCGTAAATTTAAGCAAGCTCAAAAAGAAGTTTTGAGGATAATTGAACTTGAGATACACAGTAATTGCTGCAAGATAAGCATACGAAATGGAATGAGAGTTGCTAGTAACGATTCCTTCGCAATAGAAGTTATGATCTTTATGATCAACTTCTAAATCTATAGTCTTTTTAATACCAACGGGCTTGATAGAGACTATTTTTTGAATTTTTGTAGGGTTCATAAAAATAAGTGTAAATATGTTGAATGAATAATATAATAGATCTATTTGGAGAAGTCAATGAAATTAACACATTATCAGAAAAAACTTACTCCTCTTTTCCTTTAAGAGACTTTAACCAAGTATCCGAGATTAGAAATTTTCTTAATTTAAATGGTGGTATTTATTGCTGGGTAGACCAAAGATCTAAAAAAATATATATAGGAAGCGCAAAAAACCTATGGAATAGATTTAGAGTGTATAAAAACTTCTTTTTTTATGGGAAGTCGAATAGGATTAATAAAAAATTAGCAGCATTTAGCAAAAAATATGGATTTGCTGATATTAAATTTTATATACTCGAAATATTCAATGGCAAAGATGAAGATCTTAGAGCTTTAGAGCAAAAATATTTAAACGAATGCTCCCCATTTGGGCAAAGCGGATTTAATATATCAAAGAGTACAATAAAATATAAAAAGAGCCTTTTGCATGAAGATACTATAAAAAAAATAAAAGAAGCAAATACTGGAGAAAACTCTTCTAATGCTAAATTAGATAATAAAAAAGTTTTATATATAAAAAATAAACTTTCTGAAGGCGAGAGATTGGTAGATTTAGCGCGAGAATTTGGAGTATCAACAACGGTCATTAGTAATATTAAGAGGGGTTTAACATGGGGTCATATAAAAACAAGCGCAGAAGTATCTTTAAAATTACAAGAGTTGATAAATAAGCACAAAAAATTGAACCTAAGCGAAGATTTGGTGAGAAAAATAAAGAAAGAAATAAATTCTGGAAAAAAAATGACAGATATATCCATTAAGTATGGATTAGGATATACCTGTATTTCTGGATTAAAGTACGGTAGTTTTTACAAGTCAGTTACAATTGAATAGTTATTTTTAATGATCTCTCGCAAAGGACGCATTATAAGATCTTCGCACAGTAACTTATGATCCAAAGAAACAGTGTGTGTTTTCCCGTCCTCAAAGACCACTTCATAAAGCTCTTTTTCGCTTCTCATTACATCTAAAACTTCGACAAAATGGTTTGAATCTTGATCAATGTTGTAAGCTTTTACGAAATCTCCAACAGCAACATCCTTTAGGGGGATCTCTCCCTTTTTCCGCTCTATCACTTTGTCCTCTTCAAATGCGCATTTATTAAACGAATAATTTGCACTGTCTTCGGCCACCTTCCATAGAATATCTCCAATATCTGGATCTAGATTATTCTCTTTGATTTTGTCGGAGATCTTATCTTTCCAAGTAGCCATTTGGTCAACCTTTTTCTTACCGACAATACGACGGAGCTGTTCTGACTCATCTAGATTAAACCCAACCTTTACAGCCATTTTCATAAGCTGCTCTTGATAGAGCGGGATTCCACCAGTATAAGCAAGAACATCATCAAAGAATGGATGGATGGATTGGAACTCTCCATTTCTAGCATAATCTGCATAACGATCCATGAAATCTAACGCGCCTGGTCTTGCAATGGCGACAACCGCAGACAACTGTTCAAGATTTTTGGGAGCTACTTTTTGGGCGACTCTGAAGTTTGTATCTGCTTCAATCTGAAATAAACCGCTGGGACTTTTAAGAACTTGTAATGCTGCGTAAATTGATTCGTGATCGCAGTCGATATCATTGACGTTAATGCCAAGAGTTTTGCAAACGTCATTGACAACAGATAGCGTTCTCAATCCAAGGATATCGAATTTGACCATCAACTCAGAAACATTATTCATATCATAGCCAGAGATCAACGCACCGTCTCCCGTAGTCTGGATAGGCATAATATCTTCAAGAGAATAAAAGCTGATTGCAATGCCCGAAGGATGAACGCCAGTGTTCTTTGTTAGCCCTTCGATTTTTTTAGATATGCGATAAATCTTCTTGTTGGCATTGGCAAACTCTCTAAATGCATCGTTCTCTTTATACGCATCTTGAAGTTTTAACACTTTGCCAAATTTCTTTGGGATCATATCGCTAATTTCATTCACAGAAGTTTCAGACATTTCCCCGACAATCTTGCCGCACTCTTTGACGCAGAGTTTACTGCTTAAAGTATTAAGGGTTAGAATCTTTGATGTTTTGCCATTGAATTTTTTATTGATATATTCAATGACTTCTATGCGTCGATCATAAGAGATGTCATTATCAATATCCGCCAGCAGAGAACCATCTAAGAATGTTTCGCCATTATCTTCGATTTTTCTTGCACGGCTCTTAGACACAAATCTTTCGAAAAATAAATCGTACTTAATTGGGTCTATGTTTGTTACGCCAATGGTGTAAAGAACCAATGACCCCGCTGCCGATCCACGACCTGCGCCTGTAGGGATGCCGCTTTCATGACAAAACCGAAGAATATCCCAGTTTAAGAGAATATAATCAACAAATCCCAACTCATTAAGAACTCCTAATTCCACAGAAAGGCGATCATAGTATTCTTTCTTGTTATTGAACTTGTCGATGCCTTTGGACTTGACTCCATGAAAGCATAGATTTCTCAAGAAGTCGAAATTAGATACATCATGTTTGCATCCGATAGATTCATAATCCTGCTTTTCTATTTTAATTTCGGGGAGTTTAACGCCCGCAGGAAATGGATTCTTGTATTGTGTGAAATTAGATTTCAATGTCGTATATTTGTTTGAGGAAAATTTGGAAATTAGTCTCTACGTCATAGAGTGCGGAATGTAAAAAGGCCGAATTATGAGCGATTCCATAGTGTTTGAGCAGCGTCGCTTGAGAAGTCTTTAGACCCTTTTCTTTATGATTTAGAAGTTTATACTGCCAAGATGTAAAGTTTTCTCTATCTGGAAGGATATTTTTAAAGATTGCTGTTGCTAGGGATTTTGTATCAATTACCCTGTCAATATAAGAATAATCTGTTTTTAGTCCCATCTCTTTCATCCAAACATTCAGCATATAAACATCAAATCCCAAAAGATTTTGCCCTACGATCAGATATGAAGGATCATACAAGATCTTTGCAAAATCTTCAAACACTTTTTGAGGATCTTCGGCTTTTCTCTCGTAATCTTGTCGAGAAAACCCAGTAATTTTAGCAGCGCCATCAGAGACGCTCAGGTCATCCCAGCGGATAAATCTGTCATTTTTTGAAGTAATATTTTTCCCTTCAGCAGTAATCCAAGCTATTTGCCAAGGGCGAGTTTTGACTAGGTTCAGGCCCTCAGTTTCGCAATCGTAAAACAAATACTTTTGGTTCTTCTTAAATCTTAACAATTCGGCTTTCATGGATCAATAATTTATTTTGCTTTCTTTCTAGAAAATCTTCACTTGCATCTTTATACAGTATATTGAGAAGAGAGTCAATGTATTCCTTATTTAATCTAGAATAGGAATAAAAAGTTTGTTTTGTTCTTTTATCTTTTTTGGGAGTAGATAATTTTATGCCGAAATCACAAAAATATTTTCTTAAAAAGATCAAAAACTTCTCATTTCCAACTATAGAAAAATTTAAATACTTTCCAGAATAGTAAAAACTGCCATCTCCATCTATATATCCTAAAATACAAGACCTCAAGTATTCTTTAGGGATTTGATCGAAAATAGTTTCATCTATTAATAAAGTTTTATTTTCTATCAAGCCCAATTTTTTCAAGTCTAAAACAATTTTTTTTCGACAAATCATTAATCTTTTAATAGTTCTATCGTCGTATAGAACTCCTGTATATCCAATTCTTTTGCAAAACTTTATGAGATGCTCTTCGTCTTTTTCATTCAGGGCTATTTGAAGTTTTTGATTATAAATATTACCGTCTGCGGCGATAAAGCCGAACCAATAAGCTTTTTCATGAGAATCTACCTGTTCAAAAAACGATTCATCACATTGATAGATATTATTATTGTAATCGTCTCTACTCCGACCACCAGTTCCCCTCTTTTTCAAGAGGTTTATAATAGTGCTTTTGCTAGAAGCGTATTTTTCTACACATCGTTTAATAGTGTATTTATTTTCATAATAATCATTTAACAAATCTTGAATTTCACTTTCTTTGAGAATTTTATATTTCATATTAACCTTTACATTATGAAACTCAAGGTGTGAAATTTTCATATTCTAAAAATGATTCCCAGCAAAATTCATTGCTTCCAAAGTGGTTTAAATTAGGCGAAGACAAAGTTGCTTGCCTCCCAAAAGAACGATTGCACAAAATCTTATACGTCTGCAATGCTTCGCAATCATCGCGATATCTATAATAAATTGATTTTGTCAACTCAATATTAAATTGACCAGCGTTATAGTCTCGCACTGCTTTTTCAACTAAATTATCGAATGGCAAGCCATTATGTTCTACGAAAAAAGTTGGTTGAATTTTGCCAAAATTAGGAATGCAATTTCCTAAGTGAAGTTGATTGTTAAAGATAAATGAATCGTAAAATGGAACGGCCAAAAACATATCATCTGTCCAGATATTCAATAGGTCTTCATTAGAAATTCGACCTTCACATTTAGTGTTGATGTATGTATAGAATTTATTTAGATCTTTACATCCTTGATCATTTTTTGCAAAAGCTATAAGCTTGTGATTGGATTCTTTGTTTTCTAAAGAATTGCAACAAGTAAATCTATAACCAAAGATCAATTGAATATCAAGCTCTTTGCAACGGCGATAAGCCTCAAAGAATCCAGACATAGAATCCTCTACTAAGTAGAGTTCTTTTTTCTTTGATTCAATTAAAATAGTGAAGATGCTATCCGATCCGTCATCCTTATCTTTTTCAGGATCAGATAGTGTTAGAATAGATTTGCCAATCGAGTGACAGCTTTTAAACAAGGGAATCATACTGCCACAGCATATGCTATCCAGCGAGATATGTCAATACTTTTTTCTTATCGCAGGGCACCCAGCGTAGTATTTCTTCTCAAAGGAGCATCCCTCTGGTACAAGACGCTCAGAGAATTCCTCTTCAGTATATGATTTAATTATTTTACCTTCTTTATTTAAAATTGTATAATAATCAAAGTCAAATTTCATAGGACAGTGCCACATGACTGTTCCGTCCTTTTTTAATTGTCCTTTCTCTTTTGCAAACCCACATTGAAGAGGGCCGCTAAAAGAGTTGTCTGTTGGGAAGTTCATTTTTGCAGCAAAAGATCCTTGAGCATCAGCCTCAGAAAAATTGTCCAAATATTGTTGAATGGACGAGAGTTGATATTCAAACCCATCGAGATCATCATCAGAAAGACCTTCCATTTTAATTGCTCCTTCGCTCTTAACAAGGTCATCATTTAAATCAAATTTAAGAAACAAAAACTCACTTGAACGATTTTTGTATTCTGGATAAAGATGCCTAGCTGCAAGACTGTACATGTAATCTTGCAAATTATCAGACACTTCTTTGCCCTTGAATGTTGACTTGCTAGTTTTAAAGTCCCGAATAATTGCTGTTTTTGATCCTTTATACAAAAATAATTTATCAATAAACCCTTTGATTTTTTACTTTACGTCATCATTTGAAACTGAGATTTCAAAATCTTTTTCAGACAGAGCTTCGGTTGGTTTTGCCAATTTTTCACCATAGAAATCATACTCAAGACCATTCAAAGTCATGGCTTTGATCAACTCGATATTTTCTGCATTATTAACACCCAACTTATTAGCGTGTTTGAGAATGAGGCGTTCAACGCCTTTGTCAGCAAAGACGTCTTTTGCTTTTACTATTTTAGTGAATTTTTTGCGCCTACCTTTTTTACCAAGAACTTCAAAAACAAGATGGCAAACACTTCCGCGACGAGCGCCGTCATTAGAGGCATCTGGAAGCATGAGTTTGTATTTTGAATAATACAACCAGCTACAAGATTGAGCCGTTTTTATTCTACTAGCAGATAGAGGCGTTATTGGCTCACTCATGATTTTCAAGTGTTTTTAACAGTGAAGAAACTTCCTTGCTTTTGAATAAAGTTGTGTTCTTAGAGAGGTAATCTTTTAGATGTTTTTCATTTTGCGATTTGTCAGCAGTATCGAGATACCACTCTTTAAGATCGCACCCATTTTGATGAGCTTCGGAAAAATCATTATATGGATGCGGCGGAAGTTTAATTTCCAAAGTATTAAAGTCAAAATAATTTCTAAGAGACATTAAGATTTTAATTGCCCCGTTGTATCCATGATTTTGCGCAGATTGAAAATCGTTGTTTGTGGCAATGATAATTCTCTCAACGGCAAAAGAGTTTAAATAGTTGATGATTGCGGGGCTGCATCCAATTCCGAAAGTGACGAGAGTATTCATGATGCCGCATTCGTGCAATGCCATGCTGTCACCAATGCTCTCAACTAGAATTACCTCCCGTTTTTCTTTAATGATAGAATCTACTGATTTCTCGTTTGGCATATAGGCTGGGTAAATCCAATTTTTCTTTTTTCCAAGATGTTTCCATTTGGGGGCTTGCTCATTACTTTCATCAACTTTTCTACCACTGAATCCTATAATCTGCTTATGTTCATTGTAAATGGGAAAAACCATTCGTCTATACATTTTTCCAGCTCCAGCCAATCCTGTTTTATAGAATTTTAAAGTGTCTTCAGAGAATCCCTTTTTTGTATAAAACAAATAATTGGGGAAAAGCTTTTGAAGTATTGATTCGGGATAAATTTCTTCCATTTCGATTGAGTCTTTTTTTACGTATGTGAATTGCTCGCCTTTGTTGAGAGAAGAGAGTATTTCTTTTAATTTTGAATGATCTGAATTTAGGGTGAGATAGAGCAGTCTTTCAAATGGCAGAGATTTGCCGCCATCTGTAGAATAATCAGTCCACACCCCACTATTCTTATACACCTTTAATGATGTTTGGTTGCCGCCTCCTCGATATAAAGCATTGGTTCTCCAATGATTGCCGAAATCAATAAGCGAATAGCCAATATCTTCTAAAACGCCCTGAATTTGGCTAGGATCAATCGAAGTCTGGGATGGAGTCGTTGTCATTTTCTTCAAGTTCTGGTCCATTATCTGAGAATCTAACGATATCGCGAAGATCTCCTCTTTCTGTAATTGCGAAATTCTTGAACTCAAGATTAACGAAATTCTTTCGAAGAGTGTCACCGACTCTAATTGGTTCAATTGCTCCAGCAATGTCTTCTCCCAAGTGGCGAGCTTTTACATTGATAAGTTTATGGGTGCCAAAAGTTCGACCTTCTGATTCGATTTCATCGGGAGTTTTATTTCGCAGGATAAACATATGAGAGCAGAATTGAATAATTCGATCTGATAATGATACGATACTTTCGTCATCAATAATATTTTGGGAGTTTCTATTGGTGGTGATGCCGCTTCTGTTGGATTGAACAGATGTCACCATCGCAATAATAGGATTGCCTTCATGAAGGATTTCTTTCTGAACGCACTTCTTGAATTTATCGACCATCTCACCAACAATCTGCCACTCATTTTTGCCAGCCATTGATTCAGAAGTTGTTTTAATATAGTCGAAAGAGAATACCATTCGATTTCCTCTACCAACCTTAGCGTAGTAAAATCTTTTTAGAGTTTTAACCATAGAATCAACATCCATACCTGCGACATTATAATAGTAAAAACGCATCTTTTTAATCTTGGGCCAAGTATCGCGAATCTTATTGACAACATCAATACCAGCGTTTCTCCACTTGCCAGTTTCAATCAAATGCATCGGCACGCCAGAGACGGCCGCACACTGACGCATCTGCAATTCTTCCTTGCTCATTTCGCCATTATCAAAGTGAAGGATTGGTATATCGTACTGAATGCCGACCTTTGTGGCATAATCCATACAAAAGGTTGTTTTACCAGACCCAGATCTGGCGACAATAACGGTAATATTTCCAGCTCTTAGCAACGATCCATAGAGTTCATTGACTTTCTTGTGTGGACCCATCATGCCAAACTCCGTAGTGGGATTATTGCCCCTTTCTTCAACCATGAACTCCATATCATCATAAATGTTTTCTGGAGTATCATTGCCAATCTCATAAAGGTTAATTCTAGAGTTGTAGGCGTTGTCAGCTTGCTCAATAATATCAGAATAAGAAGCATCAGGTGGAGCAGCCTTCATGCGACGAGCAATCTCTTGAGCTGACTCCAAGATTTCACGCCGAATAGTGAATTTCTTGAGTTCTTTAGCTGTTTTGAGTAGATTGCCCTTGGGAACTTTTCTAAGGGCTAGAGAGCGAATATAGTCAGCGGGATTGACCCTATCCTCAAAAGACAAGCCTAACGTATTTACTCTTTGGGCAATAATAATTTCATCTATCTGTTCTCCAGCATCTATAGACTGTTTGATGATGGTAAAGATCGTGCTGTGCAAGTTTGAATCATTGGAATAAAAGTCTTGGTAATTGATAAAATTAGAGACTTCAGAGTAACTCTCTGGTTCCTTGATTAAGGCGGCGAGGAGTTGCTTCTCCAGTTCAAGATTATAGATCATGTAGATATTTTAGACAGGTTGCAACAAATGTCAACTTATAAAATCACTCCAAAGCTCTCAAATAAATCAGCATCCACGACATCATTGGGATAGATCTCAACGAGAGTAATTTCGTTGAGCTGGCAAAATCTTAGTTTTTTATCATCTCTTTTTAATTGCTGGAGATATTTTGACCGATTGCCGTGGAAGAATTTTATATATTTTAAGTGCTGTCCTCCTTGAACTTCGATTGCAATTTTTTTATTCAAATTATAGAAGTCTAATGATAGTCTAGTGCCGACAAGTTTAAATTCTTCAAAAACAATATCTGTCTTCCAAAATGGTTGCAGGAATTCTTTTACGCTTGATTGGAATTTGCTCCTACTTGGAGACTCCCAATTGATTAAATATTTTTTGCTATTTCTAAGTTCTGATGAAAATCCAGTTAGAGTTTTAAACTTCATTGGATATTGCTTTCGTAAAGTAGTCCACCAAGAATGCGCACAACTTTTTATCTGATTCGATAAAAGCAAAGAGAGAGTCTTGACCTTGTATTTTATCAAAGGCAGAGAATCCGTTCTCTACAAGCAACTCGTTAAATTCATCTGTAGGAGTAATCCAAGACGCTTTACGGGTGAGAAATTCCCATAGAAACAAAAGGTCTACCACTTCTTTTTCCACCCAAATAGATGTTCCATTTGTTCTCCCATACTTAATTGGGTATGGAATGGTGAGGTTTGTCGTTTCGTTTGGAGATTTTTTAATTGTTGCTTTTGCAAAATGCCCAATAATAGGGTTGCTTACGGGATCAATAGTTTTATCTGTTGGATTTTTAAGAATTAGATCTCCCTTGAATCTAACTTCAAATTCAATAATCCAATTTGCGAAGTGTAATAGTGCGTTGCCACCAGTTGCTGATGTTTGTCTTATTGGGGCTTTTGAGTATGGATCGAGCTTAATATCCGCTCTTACTTGACTGATAAACACCGCCATATGACCTCTTTTAGCCAGTGCAATTGAAAGTCTTTTCATGAAGTTGGCGGCAATTACTGCTCCACCAGCGACTTTATTAGAATCTTCAAAGTTTTTATCCAAATCTCCCTTGGTAATCAAACCGTCTACTGAATCAAGAATAAAGTAATATTTATTTTTCTCTTCATTTTTCATGACCAATTGTCTAATAGCGTCCACAACTGTTTCGTAAATATTGCTTTCGAAAACAAAACAAGTACCGACGTCCCACTCTTCGGCAGAGAATACGAATTTAATTCCAGACCTTTCTCTCATTTCTTGCGAGAGCCTTCCTTCAGCTTTAATCAAAAAACCTTTTGCCATTGGCGTGTGATCTAGGAAGTTTTTCATAATGGATAATGCCGAACTTGTCTTGCCTGACTCGTTAGGGCCACAAAATCGGTGTAAACCTGGTCCAAAACCGCCGCCCAATCTCAGGTCCATTTGAAGAGACCCGCTTGAAACTTTATATGTTATTTCCTCTTCGAAATTGTAATGATCTTCTTTATTTTGCTTTAAAAATGACCCCAAAACATCGTTTGATTTCACTGTTTCCTTTTCTTCTTTTGGTTCTTTAATTTTGGCACTCATTGTTTAAAAATTGTTTAATTGTTTTTGATCTCTTAGACACTTTAATATCCTCTCCTGACTTATCCCCTATATTGTACGTTTCGTATCTAGAAGCATCAATACAAAAATTGAAAGCTCTGAACTTTTGATCAAGCTTCATTTTTAATTTGGGACTGACTAGATACGCTAGCGAATCAAATTTCTTATCGAAGGATGCAATATCCATAAATTCGACAGAATACCTATCGCACAAATCATTCAAGAACTTCATTTCCCGCATGTAAAATAAACGCTTGGCCGTTGTGGGGACAAGCGTTAATCTTGCGAGGATTTTCTTTTTGTTGATTTTGGCCTTTGCCATTCCTCATTCTACATCAGGTATCTGGATTGTCAAGATCATACTGAGCCATTTTTTTGACAAGTTGCTCAAATGATGTTTTGGGAAGCCATCCTAATTCTTTTCTTGCTTTTGTGGAATCCCCCCAAAGAAGTTCAACTTCTGCTGGACGATAAAATTTAGGATTAATTTTCATTACGATTTGATCATTGACCACGAACTGTTCATCCTCTGGAATGCCAGTATTATTTTTCCAAGCTCCATTTAATCCTGCATGTTCAAATGCTAATTCGACAAACTCTCTAATAGTATGAGTTTCATTAGAAGAAAGAACATATTCTTTTGGAGTTTCTTGATTAAGCATTAACCAAATACCTTCTACAAAATCTTCGGCATCGCTCCAATCTCTTTTGGCATCAAGATTTCCCAATTCAAGAGGATCAAATTTCTGATCATTATCAAGAGCATTTTTAATCCTAGCAACTGCTTTGCTTATTTTGCGAGTAACAAATTCTTCACCTCGTCTAGTTCCTTCATGATTAAAAAGCCAGCCCTGAATAGCGTAAAGATCGTATGACTCTCTCCAGACTTTTACGAGCTGTCTTGATGCTGCTTTAGACGCTCCGTATGGGCTTCTAGGGCGCAATGGATGTTTCTCATCTTGAGGAACATAAGATACATCGCCAAATTCTTCTGAGGAGCCAGCTTGATAAAACCTACAACTTGGATGATAGAGTCTAATTGCTTCAAGAATGTGAAGAGCTGAAGTAGCATTTGTTTCCCAAGTTTGATGCCCAAAATCCCAGCTACTTCCAACAAAACTTTGTGCTGCTAAATTAATAAAATAATCTGGCTTGATCTTTTCAATTATCCTCGAAATAGAGTGACTATCAATAAGATCAAAGTTAATCAAGTGAAAACGCGCATTATTGATATGAGAAATATTTTTATGATTATAAACACTAAGTCTACGAACGCATCCAAAAATTTCATAATCTGTATTTGCTAAGAGATAATCAACCATGTGGCTACCGTCTTGCCCCGTCACTCCTGTAACAATAATGGATTTTTTGCCAATTGATTTTTTTGCTGCGTCTTCGATGTTTAAGATGTCCATGTGATCTATTTTTTTGCCCGTGTATTTTTCTTTAAGATTATTCATTATTTTTCAATGTAAATTTTTCAGCCGTATTATTGAATACGGGATTCAAGAAGATATTAAATATGATTTCATCAATTTTATCTTTTTTTACATACCAATCTTCAAATGGTAGATTAATATCTGCATTGCATATATCACCACCAATTAATTCATATCCATTGGATTTAAAAATTTGACGAGATTCATTTCTAATTTCTATGGAAGAATTATGGTAGTCTGTTTCATATGTGATAACTGAAAAATTATATTTATCAAATGGTATTTTTTTAAGACATTCTAATGTGTTGTGCGCTGGCTCAATATCTATTTGAAGATAATCAATATCAATTGGCATATTATTATCCTCAAATAATTTTTTATAATCAATTTCCAAAGCATTTTGAACAATTAATTTAGATTTTCTTTGAGATTCAAATCCATCAATATTATTGATATCAATTGATACTCCACTCCATCCAAATTCATTTTCTAATAAAAAAGTATTACTCATTTCGGTTGGATGGAAGGTTCCTATTTCAACAAAATATCCGTTTCGTTTGCCATCTAACATACTCAATACAAACATATCTTGATATGCTTGAGAATAATTTTTATTTATTGATTCGCAATCTTTAAATTGGAATTTTAATTTATTTAATTTTGATATATTGTAATAATCATTCATATTTTTTTAAGTAAAATGCATCTCCCCAAGGATGATTGGAATAAAGATATTTTTCTTTTCTCTCAAAGTTGAATTTATTTAAAAATTCATCAATTTCATTTGTTTGCGAACAATTTTTATAAACTTCTGAATCATTAATTTCTATATAGATAGATTCGATAGAATCTAAATGGTCTGATAAACCTTGTAAAGCTAATAATTCAGCTCCTTGAATATCTATATTCAGAAAATTAATTTTTTCTAAAAATGCCTCTTCAGACAAGATTGAATTTAATGTTTTCGTAAATCTTTTTTCTTCGTGAGTGTAGTAAATATCTGGAAATAAATTAGAATGTTCGCCCAAATCTAAAATAGATGAAGATTGAGTGTTATTGGCTATTTTGAATATAACTTCTTTGTCGTCCTCATTAGATACTACAGCATTAGTAACTTTATGAATAGATGTATCTAAACGATCAGATAGTTTGTCAGCTAAATCCGTATTAGCCTCTATCCAATGAATTTTTTTCGCTCCGCATTGAATATAACCATCTAGCTCTTGGGCTTCGTGCGCTCCAACATGCAGAATATTTGTTAAGTTTAACTTATATTTTTCTTTTAGGTAATTTAACTGTATAAACATATTTATTAATTTTTTATTGATACTTCTTTCCAGTTTAAAAATGGAAATATATCTCCATGCCATTCTCTGTATTCTTTTTGAACTGGGCAAATAACATTATTTTGATTTCCTAAAAATCCAATCCACCAACTAAACGTTCCCAAAGAAAGTATTTTGTTTTCAAATTGACATCCAAATATTATAGTTTCTTCTGGCGAACTTTCAAAAATTTCTAAATTAAATTCATTGCTAAGTTGTTTAATGATGTCATTATTGGGAGAATCGCTTGATATGTATCCACCGTTTAGACCTATTAAAGCTTTACGATAATAATTTATATTGCAGCTTGCTTCATCATTACATATATCACCAAGCCTGACATGCACGAATGCATCTTTTTGATTTTTATTTTCATTTAAAAATAAATGCTTATTTTCTTTTAATAGTTTTAATATTGTTCTATTTTGAAAAAAACCATCTAAAATTAGATTTTTATTTATATTTTCTTCGTTGAGCAAATTGCAAATATTGTGATCATTTATAATTAAGCTTTCTTCGTAAACATGTTCGTTTTTGCTCAAATCAAATTTCAAAATATTATTTGATAATGGATTTTCAATTGATTGATTGAATTTCTGAGAGAATATTAATGCAGTAAAATACTGAAAAAGATTATTTCCAAATCTTCCTTTATAGTTTATATTTATCATAATATATAAGAATTTTCAAAAAATGGTTGAGATGGATACACGGTGTCAATTGTAGTATTTCTTAATTGATATTTTTCAGGCTGATAAATAATTTCTTTTTTTAAACAAGCCGTTAAACAAAATGAAGAATTAGATGATATTATATTATGTGCTAAATGCAAGCAAGTCCAATCAATATTGTATTCATTTTGAAGAAATTCTATGTTATATGAATTATCAATTTGATGAATAAAAGAAATTAATTCTTTAGCTTTATTAGCATCATCTGAAAATACAAAAATATTTTTTATATTTTTGTGGTTTTTATTTAAATGCTTAATGCATTTTTCGTAATATTCAAATGGAAGTCTTAAATCATGACCTAAATGACCATTAAAATCTGAACCTCTGTAGTGTAAGCATATAGAGTCGCGACTCATGATTCTGCTGAAATTCAAATTTATGAAATCTAAAATATTTTTTTTTATTTTTATTTCTTCAAAAAACGTTTTGCAATACAATGGTACGTTATAAAACCAACCAGAAAAACATACATTATTGGGGATGATCAAATTTTTATCATTAAGAATTTGTAAACTGGTTTTTAAATTAGATTGATCAAGCTGACAAAGCTCAGAAATATTATGGCTAAAAGCTTCTGAAAAATAATTAATCAATTCCAATTGATTTGAATGTTTAAATGTTTGTAATTCAAAAACTTCATCTAAATTAGATTCTATGGGTATTACTAATTCATAGCTTCTTTTTTTGCTAAAATTATAACAAAATAATAAATGCGATAAATGATTACCAAATGATTGATTTGGTCCATAAGTTTTTAAATTGCCAGAATTAAGAAAGATTTTTTTTAATGCCATTCTATAATTTCTTGATTTTTATTTTTAAATCTTTTGATTAGATCTAGTTTTAAAAACTCATGATTTTGATTATGAACATGAAATTCGCAATATATTTTCTTAAAGTTTATATCATTATCTAATATTTGATTTAGTACACCATACTCGACACCTTCGGCATCAAGTTTTAAAATGCATTCTTCCGTATTTATTTGAAATTCTTCAATGATATCAAGTATTGTAGTTGTGAATATATTATAATAATTAAATTCATTAACTTTTATATTCCACCTCGCTAAGCTATCATTCATGAAATGTTCTCCCATTACAGTAGCGCCAATACATTTATTTTCATCAGCTCTTGTCATTAGAATCGTATCTTTCACTTCTATATCAAGACCCTTCTTAATTAAAAAAGAATTTTTTATAGATTTAATATCTTCTTCTAAATCTGGCCAGCATTCTGGGTTCGCTTCAACAAAAATCTTTACGTCTTCTTCATTTATGCATTCAAAATTCTTTAAAAGATTGAATCCAGCCAAATCATTACATCCTATGTCTAAAATTGTTTTCATCTGTTTATTGATTTCTCTATGTAATTTTTAAAATTATTTTGGTTAAATTCTTGATAAGCTTTTAAACAATTATCTCTCATTGAAGCTTCTTTTTCTTGGGGAATTTTATCAATAATATTATTTAATTCATTATATGATAAATTTTCAAAATCATCTTCTGATATAATAAGAATAGTATTGTCCCAATCCCAATCGGGAAGAACCCAATTATCTGAAATTAAAATAGGTATGGCTCCAGCAGATAAACTCTCCCAAAATCTTACAGAAGATGGAGATGATCCTCTGGGGCATAGAGAGAATCTGCTTCTTTCTAGGATGTCTTGATATTCTTTTTCTTCTTTTTGTCTATAATTTTCAATAAAAAACGAATTAGAATCTATATGATAACTATCTCGATAAATAATATTATCGCCGTTAATTCTATTCACCATCCTGCCTCTAATTGGGTGAGATGTATGAGTCCCAACAAAAGATATGGGTATATTTTTATATTTTGTGTTGTCAAAATTAAAACTACATGTAAATGCTATGGGGATAATATCAATTCCTTTAGTAATAATATTGTTTTTATCATGTAAGGGCGAAAACACTGTGTCAATATTTAAAAACTTAAATATATCAATTAGTCTCATATAGTCATCATGTTGACAAATAGTGAAATTATTTTTTTGCTCTATATTTATTTTTGAAATTTCATTAATATAGTGTTGCATTGGTTGTTTGTTTGGAAAATCTAACCAATTAGAATTTAATATCTGCGTCCAAGGAATTGCAATATAATTAATATCTTCTTTATTTTTGAGCTGTTGAAAGCACAAATATTCAATAGGAAATTTGTCATACGGAAAAATATCTTCGAAATAAGAATAAATCATATATTTGTATATCATTAATAATTTAAAAAGTCAAATACTTTTTGCATTAGTTGAGTTTTGAGTTTTAAATTAGGTGAAAAATTTGCATGAAAAACATTTAATTCTTGAGGAAGATTTATTTCGCAATCTTCATTGTACATTTTGTTTAACATCCCAATAGTAAAACACTTATAGTCAAATAAATCCCATTTAAGATTTTTAAACTCATCTATTGATAATAAGTGATTGGCGCAATATTGATCATCTTTATGCAGATGAAGATTAAATAATAATTCATTAAAAAATTTTACTATTAAATTGTTTTTTACACACGCAAAGAATCCCATGCAAACTCCAGATGAATCCCATTGAAATACTATATCTTTATTAAATAAGGATTCTTTAATATAATCTTCTATGTTGCTGCATATTAATATATCACAATCAGAATGAATCATTATTTCTCCTTCGCTGCATTGATTTAGACTATCAATGATATATTGAATTTTATTAATCATTGATTCTTGCCATCCGTTTGAATGGTAATCTCCAGAACATTTTTGATCTATTTTTCTAATTGTTAAATCTAAATTACAATTTTTAAAAAAAGATTTTAAAAAAAGATCTAATAAGTGTTTATGCGAATCACTATAAAATGTAAAAATTTTCATTGATATTTCTTTTTAATTTTTAATTCTTCTTGTAAAATTTTTTCTCTAAATTCAAGATTTGTTGACACTCCTAGTGGATTAAAATAATAAAGACCCACTATCTCTTCTATATTTTTAAATTTAATGTTATTTTGTAATACTTTCATCCACATATCATAATCAGAAGCAGAATGATAAGATGTATCGAATTTACCACAAATATCATGGATTGATTTTCTCCATACGGGCATACAATGTGGGGAATTATGAGATAATTGATTTTCTAAATTAAATTCTAAAGCGGGGAAAATGCTTTGCGATTGACAATTTTCAAACACTTCGTTTTCAATTTTTGAAATAATTGTTGGACCATAACACCCATCATATTCCTTATTTTCTTCTAGAAATTTTACTTGTTTTCCAAGCGAATTATAAGATCTTCTGTCGTCTGTATTCCAATTTGTTAAAATATCTGAAGTAGAGATGTCTATGCCAATATTCCAAGCTTCATAAATTGAGCATTTTCCAACCTTGGAATATTTGAAATTAGGAATATCTAAGAATTTTTCAATAATTGAAAAGTCTTCATCGTCTTCATTGGCATCCAGCAATAAAACTTCAGATTCTGAAAAAATGCTCTGTCTTTTGACATCAAGCAAAAAATCTAATATAAATTTTGAGGATTTATATATGGAAGTTATAACTGATACCCTAGGCTTATTCATGATTAATTATTAAAGTTACTTACATAAGCTTCCTTTTGGCGAGATGCTATCTTTTTAAATCCCTCAATGTCTTCTTCTTTGACATTTACATAAACCTTGCTTCTAGGAACACAATAAATACTTCCATATTTGGCTAAATCAAAACACATATTAACATGATCACAATGGATATCACAACTCCACCAAACCTTATTAAAGAACTCGGATTTTATGATTGCAAATCCTCCAAAAGCGGAGAGACATCTAATGGGTTTTCCAATTCTCCAATCAAATTGGTCCTCTTTTTTATACGATGGACAATCAGAGAAGTAAAGCCCAGTATTTCCATGCTTGTCTCTGAAGGGGTACACATCATAATAAGAATCCTGAGAAATTCCAAAAGTATAATCTGGGATAGGCTGCCTGACATTTGGAGTAGTCATTACGGCTTGGCCCAATCTGTTTAATTCTTTTAACTGCAAAAGAAAATTTTCATTATTAAATTCCACATCGGAATCCATTAGTAAAGAATAATCAGTCTTATTATCTCCAGCCAAATTCTTTCCTTTGTTTCGGCACTCGCATAATAATTTCATTCTAGCATTATCTGACGTGCTGCCGAATTTCTTAGCGTTCAACTGCTCACATAATAGGTTTCCAGCTCTCGTTTCCATCCATTTAGCAAGAATAGAAGCGGTTTCATCTTTAGAGTCGTTCTCGTAAAAATAAAAGGAAAACTTAAAATCACACAAAGACTCCAAATCTTCAAGCTGCTTTAAAGTTCTTTCTATGGTTTTGCAAGAGTCTCTCCAAATACAAAATACTGAAACTGAAATAGCCATTACAAGATGATTGTAATAGCTATTTCTCTTTATTCAAGTATTTCTATGAGATTTCTCAAATCAGGATTTTCGGCAAAAAGTTCTTCTTGAGATACGAATGTAGACTCATCCCAGCCCCACTCCAATCCATCATGATCGCTCAATAAAAATTCTTCAGCAGAAGCTAATGAAGAGACAGGCTTAGAACTCCAGAATTTACAAGACCAATAATTAGCTTTCCATTTTGGACCTACAGCAGTGTCGCAATGATGTCTAGCTCTGTAGTTACTGCGCCTTGCTGGATCGTCTCTTTTGATTTCCATATTAGGATCACCAAATTTTACCATCACAGTATTGCCTTTATCATTTTTGACATAAACGCCAAATTTTTTATTAGATCCAGAAGGGAAACGAAATGGTTTATTTAAAGTTTTTTTCTCAGCACCACTATAATCCATATCAAACAAGTTAACTGCTCCTTCTTCGGCGACACTGACATTGGGTTCAGGAGGCAATCTAAAAGGCCTGTTAAGTGTCTTTTTCTCAGCATCAGAAAATTCTAAATCTTCCGCTTCTTGATCTTGATCCCACACTTCAATTCCAGCATAAATTAGATCTAATTTAGCCAAGTCAAATTCAATATTCTCAAATTCCCAAAAAGCGTCTTCATCTCTTTCAATATAATAAAGATCGTGACCTTGCGCGACATCTTGATCGGCCTTTCTATAAGAGTCTTTGACCGTTCCGCCACGAAGCATCTTTAGGAACATATTAACTCTAGCCATTGCCCATCCTCCTCTTGTCATTCCGACTCTATGACTAGATGAGAATGCTCCAGCGCCACGACGATAAATCTTTTTTAATTGGCCAAGAGTAGTTTTTTTCTCATATTTTGCATTATGATCTTTTACCTTGGTTTCCAAAGCAGAAGTAATTTGCGACGAAAAAGTAATAGAAGACGACTCATCTGAAGACGCTGAATCTTTTTTATTATTCAATGATCCTTTTTTTCTTTCTTCTGGTTTAGCTGGCGTTTGAGCATCGCTTTTTGGCCCAGAACGCGCAGCTAAAGAAGAATTAGCAAAAAGCTCCTTTATTTTCTTTGAAAAGTCGATTTCCATTATAATATAATTACACGTTTTTAAAAATAATAGAATAAGTTAAATGTCTACATTAAAACAATTCACATTGACCACCAGAGCAGGCTTGCGCACCCAATGAATCGGCGTTTATGTATACCTCTTTTTCTTCTACTTGTTGTGACCAATCAATATCGACAGTTTCTCTTTTAAGATCACACCATGTTTTCCACAATGAGATGTGTTTGAGGCAATAAGTCATTCGCTTGGTATCTCCAGAGAAATATCTATCAGAGAATTGTTTTGCTCTTCTGATCCAGTCATTCTTTTGTTCGATTTCAGAACATTTTACACGGTAAGACTGAAGAGCCTTTTGTTGTTTAATATTTTCGCTTTTAATCACAAAATGTTTAAAGCTGCTCATTAAAGAAACAGAGTAATTTGGAGGCAATGGAGAATCTTCTGGTATTTTATTTCCAAGTGCGTATTCACATGCCGACCATAAATTATTATTAAATGCGGCTAAGCCATCGACAACCAAGCCAGAAGCGAGTACAGACCCTTCTCCATATTCTTTGACAATTTCTGTTGGAGTGAGGACGGTGGAAAATGGAGCTTGGGCATAGTCCAAATCTCCAGAAGACGGGAGAAGAGAAATCCCAGCAAACCATTCTTGGTTATCAAAGATAAAGTTTTCGACATCATCCCATTCGTCTGGCTTGACAGTAATAGTATTAGATACATTGTGTCGCATAGAAGGAATAGAGCATCTTTCGATTCTTGTGCCATATTTGACCCAATTGTTTTGGGTAAGTTTTACTTTTTCAAGAAGTCCGATTGCGCTAAGTTGATTTTTGACAATAGATCCAACAGGGACTTCACACAAAAAAGATATGATCTTATCTGTGCCGCTAGAAGACCAAACAGATTCCTCAACAGATAGGGGATTAATTTTTTCAGTGACTTCAAGACAGAACTCTGATTTATTGGCTTGAACACGCCTGATGTATTTTTTAGAGTGGTGAGGATGAATTCCAGATGCTGTTCCAAGTACGCAGCTAGTTGAATTATGAGAAATATAAGAATTAGACACATAGGTATTGGTTTCTTCGACTTCTATATCATATGTATAATTTTCAGAATCTGAGATTTCCACAATTTTATCAACCATATGAGAGTTTAATCCATTTTTTCTAAGGACATGTATATAGTCTTTTCTATAATTAGATATTTTATCAATATTGCCATTTAGCGACTTTCTTTCTTGAATCCAATACCTCATTCTATTCCCATAAGAAGATTCTGTTGGAGGCATTAATCTCATTTTAGCATCTTTCCCTATAGCTCTCAGAACTACAACTAGTTCTTCTGCCATTTGCTTTGACGTTGTAGAAAAGCTTCTAGTTATGCTCTTATCACACCCATCAGCAATCGCAAACCCATCAATAAAAGAATCAATAATATTTACCGAGCATCTTCTAATTTGCTCTGGGATGCAAATTGCATGAGCCTTTTCTTTTAAGAGGCTATTTGCAGACAAAAACGCAACGAGCTCTTTTGAATACAAGCCGACATATCCCCCATTATGATTTGGGCGGGTTTCTTTTTGGAGAGCAACGTCAATATTAAAAATATTCTTCATTATATTTGTTAATCTTTCGACACCCTTCTTTTCTATCCAATTAATTGAAATTCTGATTCCGTTTTTGTGGTTTGAGCCATCTCCATAATAAAGGCCCAAGAACCACGCAAAATCTTCGCAGATTGCCTCTGGTTGTTTTATGTGTTTTATTTGATATTTTGGAGTTGATTTGTGGAATTTATAGTCTATTTTAGTTAGTTTAGTTATGTTTTTAGAATTTATATATTCTCCAATGCTATAAGGCATTACATCTTCGGTTTTTAAATCCCCAATGGACCTCCACACATAGTTGCCCCGATCATCAATGATTCGATATTTATGATTAAGGGTTCCCTCCAATGTTAGCCCACTATCTAGTAGAATTTTTTTTGTTTTTGCAAATCCATTAATATAAAATTTACTACTGTTTTTTAAGCCTTTGTCTGTATGGACATTTAAGGAATGAGTCTGCCATTCATCGCCATCGAGATTTCCTATTTCATCTAGCCTTAAAATACCGTCATCTGTAGATACAAGAGTCTCTTTATTTTGACACCCCGCTGGTTTGATGCAAGTGGTTCTCGCGGCGGGATTGATGCCGATCATTTTAGAAATTTTAGCATTGATTTCCAAAATATATTTGGCAGCTTCTTGTTGAATTTCAGGATCAAATAGAATGTCTGGATTATCCATCATTCCAGTAATAGAACATCCCAATAAGGCTTCTTCTCTGAAAATTTCCGAAGATTCTTTTGAAAGATAGTTAAAATCAGTATATCCAGCTTGAAGCGTTCCAATAATAGCGGAAGCCTCACAAGCCTTTAAGAAGTTTTCTTTTGTATCGCAATATTTCCCATTGATTTCAGTAAGATTGCACCCTTGAAATCCGCTTCTTCCATCTTTTGTTTTAGGATACATTCCAATTTCTACGCAAGGATTGTAACCTACATCTGGATCATCCAACCAGATGAATGCTGGCTCTCCAAACTCTTTGGTTGATTTAATGAGTGTGGCAAATTCCTCTCTAGTTGTAGATCCCTTGATTAAGGCGGCGCTATTATTGCTTCTAGCTCTTTGAGGATTATCCATAAACCAATTGCCAGTTTTTGCAGTCATCATTTCTTGATTATCTGCGGAAAACAAGCATAGGGTAGCGGCTCTTCTAACTCCTCCAGAAAGTACGGCATCAGATATATGCATGATGATATCGTAGCAATCAATTGGTCGCAAAGAGCATTCGTTTAAATTAGAAGAGAATCTTCTATCAAGCAACAACCTAATCTTTTCAATCGTATTTCTTAATCCATCTGGGCCTGGAGCTTTAAATTGTCCAGCAATCAAAGACCCTTTTGGTCTAATCAACGAATAATCAAATGAGACGAATCTCCCACGAACTGATGAGTATTCGTTATCTCCGCAAAAATAACTGCCCATCAGTATTCCAATAGCATCTGCCCATCCCTCAATGCTGTCGTCGATTACACATGTAGTTTTTAAGCTTGAGTCAACAGCCGCAATATTAGGTAGAAGATTTGTATGCTGGTCTTGAACGGAGAAACCAACCCCACACCCGCACAACAAAGAATACATAATTTCTTGAAACACTCTTTGGCGATCAATGTGAGTAAAAAGACAATTGTAGATTTTTAATTGATGCTTAAGAATTGGATCTCCAGCAAATTGAAGAGATCTTTGAGCCGCTAAGACGCGCTTTTTGATTTGCATCTTTTGCGCCAGATCAATAGCCTCTCCTAGTTCTGGAAACTGGGCAATTTGAGGAGCATATTTTTTCCTATGCATGTCAAAAATTCGAGTGACTGCTTCTTCCCACGTCTCGCGCCTTGCCTTCTTTTTATTAAATAGGGCGTATCTTGAAACGATAGTATAATCTGATAACGCTTTAAGGCTCATTGAGAAACTTTTCCTCCTTCAAAACTCGATAAGATGTTGTGTAAATTTTCCATTTTCTTGATGCTAAAATGTAACAAAAATTCATCAAATTGTCAATATGAAAAAAATAAATATTTTATGCTTGACAAGTTTGAAATCGGCTGTACGATAACGTAGTTGCTTTTCGATGAACAAGAAGAGAAACAACGAATACGATAACGTAGCTACTTTACTTTTAAACAAAGGATTAAGAATACAGACCACAAAAGTATTACCAATATCGTATACGATTTAAACAATTATAATTGTAGTTGCAGTAGTTATAATATATGTCTAACAAATATATTGATTTATTGTTTGACTTTATCTTATATATCTGATAAGATTCAATTTTATGAAAGAAGAAACAAGCTTACAAACCTTTATCTGCTCTAGTGCCGATTGGGAACTTGTCGTTAACGCTGAAACACATGAAGAAGCTGCATCCATCGCTCTTCAGTCTCAGTTTGATTCTAATGCGGATAAGTTTTCTGTTGGAGCCGTAATTTCTGTGATTCCAGTAATCAAAGATATGAAAAAAGCTCATTTAGTTTTTGCTCCATCTGTTTTGGCGGATATTGGAATGCATAAACACGCTTCAAATTTAATTAAACAAATTGATCAAAATGTCTAAAGAAAATACTCATAAGTTATTTATTAATGATTCGAAAAATATTTGCAACCCGCCAAATCAAGGAGATGTTGGTTACGATTTATTTGCAGATTCAGAGCCAAAAATTGTCGGCGAATTATACCAACTTGTCGGATCTGATTTTGAAAATGTGGCAAATGAAAAAAGGTATGTATCTATTGATTATATTGAGTATGATACTGGCTTAATTATCGCTCCATCAGACTCGTTTCATTCTCATATCTTCTCAAGATCTTCTATTTCTAAATACAATTTGGTGATGGCAAATTCTGTGGCTGTGATTGATAATGGGTACAGAGGAACTCTGAAAATTCGATTTAAATACATAATGCAGCCTAAAGATTTTTCCTTGTTTTTGATGCAAGGAATTGTCAAAATTGATCACGATAAAATTTATAAGAAGGGTGATAAAATTGGTCAGTTGGTTTTCTTGGAGAGTGTCTTCCCTAAAATCATTGTTTCTGATTCTTTTGACGCAACAACTAGGTCTACGGGAGGCTTTGGAAGCACTGGATCATGAATATTCTAGGTGTAGCTGGACCAGCTAGGAGTGGTAAAGATACTTTTGCAGACGCATTAATGGAAGTGTTCTTGGAGAGAAAAATCAAATGCCAAAAAACATCTTTTGCAGAACAGTTAAAGGTCGAGTGTCGCGACATTCTTATGACTTATTTGGGAATCAACTCCTTTACTAATGACGATGAAGAAAAGAATATTATCCGCCCATTACTTGTTACTTGGGGAACGCATGTCAGACGCAAACTTGACAATGATTGCTGGATTAAATCCGTAGAATCTAAAATTGATTCTAAAAAACTCACTATCGTAAGCGATGTTAGATATGAAAATGAGATTGATTGGGTCAAGAAAAACAATGGATACTGCTTCTTTATCGACAGGGTTCTTGCTGATGGAAGCCTCGTTCAACCAGCAAACGAAGAAGAAATAATTAATAATGAAATTCTAAAAAAGAAATGTGATTTTCATCTGACATGGAAATCAATCGACGACAGCAAAATGCTTGTAGCTATTGCTTATGAAGTCCTAGTTAAGACTGTCTCAGAAGAAGAATTGGAATCATGGACTCAGACATATCGTTAATCGAAAAAATTAAAGAACAGCATGATAATGATAGTTTAAAAGAACTTATAAATCGCCATTCTGGCATATACATTGATATTGTTAATAAAACCGTTTCAGACTCATGTGAGTTTTTAAATAAAAAAGACATTCTTTCTGAGAAAGACTATTCAATTTACTCCGCAGCTTTAAAATATCAATCATTCCGTAATACAAAATTCTCAACGTATTTAGCTAACGAAACAAGATGGAAGTGCCTAAATCTTTATAATAAGAATAAAAAGATGATCGAGCAACCGCTCGAAGACTCTATCAAAGATAGAGCCTCTTCTGAAGATTTTGTTTCAGATCTCCAAAAAAATGAGATCATCGAAAAGATTATTACTCTTGCTAAAGAAAATTCAGACAAAAGGATCAAAAAAATCATTGACATGAGATACTGTTTCGGCTATAATAAGTGCCACTCATGGAAGGAGATTTCACAAGATCTAAACATGAGTATCCAAGGATGTATAGATATTCATAACAAATTCATCCAAAAAATTAGAAAAGAAATAACAAATGTATAATACAATCATCGCGCTAGGATATCTCGTCAAAGACCCAGAGGTCAAGCAAACAAGCACTGGAAAGAGCATCTGCGTCCTTCGCATGTGTATCTCCGAAAGCAACGCAAAGAACAAGTGCTTTATTGACGTTGAGGCATGGGAAAAGACTGCGGAGGCTTGTGGTAAGTACCTCAAGAAGGGTCGAGAAATTCTCCTCGAAGGAGAGCTATGCCTCTCAACATGGACCGCTAAGGATGGCACAACTCAAAATAAGAATTATATTCGCGCAAATAAGGTCAAGTTTATTGGCTCTTCTCCCAAGGATGGAGAAGGTCAAGAAGATGGCTCAAAGAGTACAGCGACCAACACCAAGACTCCTCTTGGTGGATCTGCTGCCAAAAACAACTCGTTTGATGATACTGAAGAAGATATTCCATTCTGATGAAACTCTTAGTTGAAGCTCCCCTTAATTCCCTTTCGTTTGGGAATGTATCGTATAACCTGCTCCGAGAGTTTAAGGCTCTCGGGGTGGACGTTGGTCTTTTTCCAACTAGCAAAGTAGATCTTGCCGCATTCAAAGTTCCCAAGGACTTGGAAGATTGGTTGTCGTCCTGCGTTGCTAATAGGTGGGAAATACTTAAATCAAAAGCTCCTTCATTGAGGCTGTGGCATTTGATGGGGGGCGAAGATAGAAAATCAAGCAAGCAAAATCTTCTGACATTCTACGAATGTAGCGACCCTACAGCAGTTGAAGTATCGGTCTGCAAGTCCCAAAATAGAACTTTGCTTAGCTCTTCTTATTCTCTTAAAAAGTTTGAAGATGCTGGTTGCGACAACTGTTCTTTCGTCCCAATGGGATTCGATAAAGACTTTTTTGAAACGGGCAAGAAATATCTTGATGGAGTTGTTCATTTTGGATTGATGGGCAAATTTGAAAAGAGAAAACATACGGAAGCTATCATTAAAACTTGGCTAAAGAAGTATGGAAACGATAACAACTATCAATTGAGCTGCTGCGTTACTAATCCATTCTTTAAACCAGAACAGATGCAGAGTATCGTTCAAAATCTTCTTGGCGGTAAAAGATACACTAATATCAATTTCCTTCCATATCTTTCTACCAATGAGGAAGTCAATGAGTTCTTGAATGCTATTGACATTGATCTTACTGGTTTGAGTTTGGCAGAGGGGTGGAACTTGCCATCTTTTAATGCCACTTGTCTTGGTAAGTGGTCTATTGTCGGAAATCATACTGCACATAAGGATTGGGCAAATAGCGAAAATTGTATCTTAGTAGAACCAGATGGCAAAATTCCAGTACATGATGGGTTTTTCTTTTTAGAGGGATCTGAATATAATCAGGGGTTCTTTTATTCTTATGAAGAAGATACTATTGTTTCCGCAATGGAAGACTCGGTTAAAAAACTGACATCTAATAAAATTAATACAAACGGTCTGAAGTTAAAAGATATTTTTTCTTATTCTAATACCGCAAAAATAATACTTGATTCTTTCCAATAATCATCTATTAGGTGCAATATGTAATATAGTTCCCTGTTATGAATTCTAAAATAACAAAAGAGAAGTCTGACTTCATATTAAAAAAATTAAGCTGTTTTTAGATTGGATTTATTCTGAAACTCCAGATTTTAAATTGGATAGAAAATTCAAAAAATATTTAACAATTAAATAATACATAATGCCTAATTATATTTACAAAAATACCGAAACTCTAGAATATCGACAAATCCTTCAAACCATGAAGGAAGCTCATGAATATTTTGGAGAGGATGGAACAGAAAAGGCTTGGATTCGCGTATTTACTTGTCCACAGGCATCTATTGATTCTCACGTTGACCCCTTTAGCGCCAAACAATTTGTTGACAAAACAAGAAATAAAAAAGGAACCCAAGGTGATCTTTGGGATAGAAGCAACGATCTTAGTAGTCAACGCGCCCAGTTGAATGGGGGCGTTGACCCTGTGAAAGCAAAGTATTTCGAAAATTACTCAAAAGTCAGAAATGG
>Ga0304728_1000353_pt1 | contig 39444 bp, 20 predicted proteins | sample C_130625_MF_Meta_FD_190476 | JGI IMG/M metagenome (GOLD analysis project Ga0304728, IMG submission 190476) | Freshwater microbial communities from Lake Croche, Canada to study carbon cycling - C_130625_MF_MetaG (v2) (version 2) | ecosystem: Environmental > Aquatic > Freshwater > Lake | place... | reverse complement strand
GGGAGCACCGTATTGTACCGCTGTTCCTGTTATACTTGTTGGCATATATTATCCTACCTTCTTCTTAAGTTCTTCAATTTGTACTTGTTGCTCTTTGATTGCTTCGATTAGTAAAGCAACGGTGTTGGCATAAGCAACTGACTTCATACCTGCTTCGTCAGTAAATACCAACTGAGGAACAACTGCTTCCACTTGCTGAGCAATAACACCAATCTCTTCGCGTGTTTGTCCAATACGATTGAACAGTACACCTTCCAATTGTTGCACCAGTGCTAAAGCACCAGTAATGGGTTTTACATTTTCTTTTAATCTAGCATCCGATGACGCTGTGACAATTGTTGAGGTTAGTGTACCAGTGCTTGGATTAAAGTTTAAGTTGGCTGTTGTACTAGCACCTTGGTTACTACTACTGTTGCTGGCCACAAATGGAACATAATATGTACTCGCTGTACTAACAGCACCAGTTGTTGCTATGTTTGTGGCATTGGTTGCTGTGGTCGCTGTGCTAGCATTACCTGTTAACGCACCGTTAAATGCCGCATAAACAGTACCACTAACACCCAAGCCGCCTGTAATTAGGACAGAATGTGCCGCATCAGTGGTTGTTGTACCTTGACCGTTACGTGTGAATGTTGTTGCACCGCTTGATGCCAGTGTTGTAAATGATCCTGCGGCTTGTGTTGTTACACCAATACTTGTATTATTGATAGTACCAGCAGTTGTAGTTGGTGCAATAGTCAATCCGCCTGTTGGACTAATGGTAACTAGTGCGGCTGGACTAAGTGTTACTGCGCCTGATGCACTTATAGTACTTGCGGCCAACGGTCCGCCGCCTTCGTAACCGTATACCCAGTTTACACCATCAGAAAATAAATTAAAAATTGAATTGGTTGGCATTGCAAGTGTTGTACTGTTGCCTGGAAGTGTAGGCCCTATAAAAAATCCGCCGCCAGTGGTGGTAAATTTCAAGTTTACAGGTTGTGTGTTTGCATTATAAAATGCCTGTTGCTGTCCGCTGTATAAAACTGGGTCACCGATTGTAACATCGTACGTCGAGCTACCTGTAATTTTAGTAAACTGTCCGCCAGCTGGTGCCGCCACTGACGCCGTTGTGGTTGTTGTAGTTTGCGGTACAACTGTTTGATATCGTGCCATATTTTATCTCTCTTTAATATTAACTTGTACTTGTTTCAATACCGTACACTGTTCCATTAACAGCACTACCGGTACTAGCTAAAGCTACAACACTTTGTCCTGCTTGTAATACTAAGCCAGTGCGTTCTAACACACCTTTAGGTTGTATTACTGTTGTGTACTCAATCCAATCACTTGTACCTGGTGTAGTTCCTGTTGATAGTGCTAACTGAATAGTTACTGCTGATGTAGTAATATTAGTAAGGCTAACTGAAAATACACTGTAGTAACCGTTGGGAACTGTGTACAATGTTGTGTTACCTGTTCCAAGTTGGACTGATCCACTTGCGTTGGGTGTTAAAAAGCGTCCTGATGCCATGTTTGTTTCTCCAAAATTTTATGTTATCTTTGACCAAAGAATGCTAGAGCAACTGGAGCTCCGTCAATTCCACCTGTGAAATTCATCTTTGATATTACGTTAATTTGCCCGCCAGTTGTATTTTCTATTTGATTATTAGAAAGTTTTAATTGGCCTGCTGTTAGTGTATTTACGTTCAAAGTGCTAGATCCGCCACCAATTTGGGCCGTAATATACGCTTTAATAGCTTTTTGTGTCGGAACAACACTATCACTATTAGCTGTAAAGTATGGGTCTGTTGAGAATTGTGTAATAATAGCACTACCGACACCTAATGTTACAGCGCCAAGTTGCAAGCTCTGTAAACCAGCTAGGTTAAATGCACTAGCGTTCAACGTAGCAGTACCTGTTGCCTGTGCGACTCCAAACAAGTTACCAACGTTGAAGTTACCGTCTTGGTCAGTACTTGTAAAGAACACACGACCTCCGCCACTAAACAATTGTTGATTAGCAGTAATTGCCAATGTTGGATCAACGTTTGGATAGTTAGTACGTGTATAGTTTCCAGTACCGATATACAAGAAGTCATGTCCAGTTAAACGGACTTGACTGTATTTTAATCGTGTTGTGATTAAATCACTGTGTGCTGGTGCAAGTAATACGCTCAATGCTGGATTAATTTGGAATGTTGCTTGATAGTTGCCAACAATACCGCCTGTTATGGTTACACTTACTAGTTTGTACCACTGACTAGTTCCAGTAATGCTTGCAAATTGCACGTTTGCTCCAGCAGTTGGTACGCTGTATAAATTACTTACAGAAACAAAACTACTTGCTTGATACAAATCGCTATAGCCGTCACCAGAAGTAGTAGCAGTAGCAGTAGCGTTGTTTGTTCCGCGAGCCGCGATACTTGGATTACCCAATGCGCCATCGCCTAAACGCACACGCAGGGCCGCTGTTACTGTTCTGTTTGGATCTGTTTGAGTAACTATCGGGCCTGCGCGATATGTTCCTGACAAACCTGTTGTAGTTGACAATGTAACTGCTGTAGCCGAGCCTGCGGTTGCACTAACTTTAAAGCTGGTGTTAGTAACAATGGTTGAACCAATTACATAGTAAACTGTGTTTAATGCTAGTCCGCCTGTTGTTGCACCAGTGAATTCAACTGGTTGGCTGTCTACTAAATTGGTGGTATCGTCTGTTGTAATTATATTAGTAGTCACTGTTGTAGCAGTCACGGCTCCTTTTGGATAACCGCTTCCTGGTTCGACTAAACGTACTTCAGTTACCGCATTTGATGCAACTTTTACACGACCTAATGTTTGTGCTCCAGTACGAATACTAGCCGCTACTGTACCACTAGTGTTACTTACAGCTACCCATAATGGATTGTTTAATACATTGCCAAATGTCAAACCTTGCCAGTTACTTGAACTTGGCATTGCTTGAACAGTCCAGTTAAGACCGTCTGGGCTAGTAGCACAAATAGTTGTGCCTTTTGCTATAGCCATAAACAAACCTTGACCGTATGATACTTTGCTCCAGGTATAACTTGAACTTAATATGCTAGTAGTTGTGCCTGTTGAGTTTGGACATGCAGTCCATGTAGTACCGTTGTTTACAGTATAAGCAACAGAACCGTTAACTGCTAATGCTACAAATCGGTTATTACCAAACGCAACACTAGTCCAGTTTGTACTTGCTGGTAAGTTGCCGCCAATTACCCATGTTGTTGGATTACCGGCACATGTGATTGTCTTATTGCCGCCGTTACCGTTAATTGCAAGGAATACGTTATTACCATAAGCAATACCAGTATAATAACCTGTACTTGTGGCTACGTTTGTAGCCGCTGAACGATCGATCCAGTTACCACTTGATACCGGGTCTGTAGTACTTACTACGCTAGCAGTATTTGTTGTTCCGCCTACGGCGATGAACAATCCTGCACCGTATGCAATTGATAATAAATCAGTTTTACCACTACTTACACCTGACCCGCTCCATGCACTTGTAATAGCTGTTGGTGAGTTATATGCGATTGCATTTGAACCTGTAGCTATTGCCACAAATCGTGAAGCACTATCAGTAATTGTAATAGTTGGGACACTTCCGTAGTTTATGCCTGAGTTAACAATAGTAATACTGCTTACTCCTGCGTTAGTTAAAGTTGCAGTACCGCTTGCTAGCGTACCGTAATATTGCAGTGTGGCAGTACCGTTAGTTGTAGAACCGCTTGTGTGTATTGGGCCGCTAGATGTGAATGTTCCGGCAACTGTACATAGATAGAAGTTAGTTGTACTACCGTTTACAAACGAATAGTAACTGCTTAAAGTTGCTGATCCGCCTGAGCTCCATACAGTTGCTGAAATATTATTTGGTGTTGAAAATGTCACTACAGGAGTACTAAAATAGTTTTTCCCCCATGCGTTCATTGTGATGCCGGTTACTCTGTCAGTTACAGCAGTTACCGTTACACCGTTACCGTAGCCTGAACCAGGAATTGTAATAGTTATTGTAGCAATTGCTCCGTTTAATACAGTAGCGATACCAGTAGCACCCGAACCGCCACTTACAGGAGTAAACAGAATAGTCGGCGGTGTAGTATAACCAGTACCGCCGTTATTAATAGTTACGCTGACAACTTGTCCAGCAACCGCCCCAGTTCCTAAAACTGCGGTTAGTATTGCACCTTGACCGCCAAAACCGCCTAGAACCGCTGTGGCAACTGATCCCTGACCGCCTGAATAAACAATGTCAGTCCATGTTGAGCTCGATGGTAATGCGCCCGCCGCTAGGAAAGTTTTACCATCAGTTGAATAGTTACTTGTTGTACCGGCACTTGCTATGGCTACATATCGACCTGCGCCGTGGGCAATACTAGTCCATGTTGCAGTTCCAATTAATGTTCTAGCTGTAGCAGTATATCCTGGAACAGTATAATTAATACGCGGCTCAATAATATATGTACTAGTTAAATCTGGTGCATTGTTGATTGTAGTACCTGGAATTACATGATCCCATCCTGCCGCGTACAATGGCATACCAATTTGTCCAGTAATAGTTGTAGTACTTACGGTTTGTGTATTATTAACAGTCCATGTTGAGCCCGTGCCGCTACCGGAAATATTAGCAGTAATATATGTACCTGCTGAAACTCCAGTGCCAGTTAAAGTCATACCAACATAAATTGTACCAGATGCTAGTGTACCAACTGTCAATGTTGTACTGCTAATGCTGGATCCAGTTAGTGAAGCCGCGGTGTTTGTAGTTGTTGTGATTGCTGTTGTTAAGGCCGCGCCGCCGCTAGTCAATGATACTGTAAATGTAGTCGCTGATGAAATAGCTTGTACATAGTACAATGTGCCAACAGTTAGTCCGCCAATAGTGCTTGCTGTGTAGAATGGCATTGTGGCAAATAATGTTACTGTACTAGCCACGGTAACCGTACTTGGTGTACCATTTGTAGTAGCAGTAATAGTTAGTGTAACAAAACTATCCTTGATTACTCTTGCGGCCTTAGTACCATTATCATACGCTAATATGTTAGCATACTGACCAACACCAGATCCGCCTGTAACTTGTATACGCATTCCGGCGTAGGCTGTTGATAGTGCCGTATCTGTAGCCGCTATAACAATATTACCAATAGTACTTAACTGTGCTGTATTAGCCGCGGTAATATATCCTTTGCCTCCAAATCCGTTAGTATCATTTAAGTCAATAATGCGTGTTTCAAATACTGCCGCATCACGGAATTCATCTGCAACAACTGTAATTCCGTAGCCAGATGAGCTGACATTATGTGTTGTATTTGTATAGTTACTTCCAGCATTACTATATTCAAATCTGTATATTTGGTTAACAGCATCTGTAATTACAGAACCGACTAGTGCTTGTGCTGAACGATTGTTTAAGTTTGCATAGATTGGTGTTTCATATGTATCGACACCTTCAGCTATAACACCATATGTACCATATGAGCTGTTGCCGTTAGTAGCACGAATACGTCCGCCTAGTTCTGCTAAGTACCCTGCATATCCATAGTAGTTAAACACTGAAACTAATTCTGTTAGTGAACCGGAACCAGTACACCATACACCAATACCATCGCTTAGAATTGTTGTAAAGTCATTTTTAACCATCGACTTGTTGCCGCCACTATGTAGTGCCGCATCAATCTTAGCACCTGTACATGCAGAACCAAACATGGTAACGTTTTGTGAATAGTGTGAACGACTTGATACCCATACGTTACTATCGTTAGGACCAAATCCAGGATCTAGTGCAACGAACGCACCGGCTGTCGGGCGACGTGTACCGTAGCTGTTTGGAACTGTTAAAATTCCAGTCAATCCATTCAATGTGCAATTACGTAAGCCCGTTCCGTTACGTACACGGAACATGTCTGAAGTAGTTGAACCACGTACAGCATTTAAGTATAGTTCTGCCGCTCTTAAAGTTTTATAGTTACCAGTATATTGTAAATCATATATCATTGCATCAATAAATGCAGTTGTATCGCGCAAACAACTTGAAAGAATATAATAGTAGTTGATTGTTAAGGTACCGTTTCCATTAGTTAATGTTATTGCGCTTGATCCAGTTTGTGTGGCTGAAACTGTAATTGTTGTTGTACTAGGAACTGTTAATACATAGTATGCAGTATTAAGCGCAAGTCCACCAATCATTCCGCCTGCTGTCACTGTCATAGTTCCTGTACCGCCTGCAATAGATATTGCACTGCCTCCATATGAACTGCTTAATGTAATCTGATTTGAGCCAGCGTTAACGTTGATAATGTAATATACAGAAACGTTTGATAAACCGCCAAATGCTGTACCAGTTAGCGAAACTGGCATTCCAGTTACCATACCGCTAGTTCCGCCAGAAGTTACGGTTAGTACCCCACCAGTTGTTACTGTTGTAGCCGAAGTAGTTTTTACAGTTGCTGAAGTAAATTGTATCGGGTCACCGACTGCAAGATTGTGATTGGATGTAAATGTAATAGTGTTGCCAGTACTAGATGTACCAGTAACAGCACCCCCATAACTTGCATTAATAAAAGCACTTGCTTCGTATGCTAGGAATTTCTTATTAGCACGTAGTATTTCAGCGCCTTGTTGAAGAGCTTGAGCATTATTATATGTTAAAGATCCGTGAACTTCAGGAGTCTCTCCAATGCCGTTATTTAAGATTGCTAAGAATGTTGTCATGTTGGCATTCATGCTTGCCAATGCTGTAGCATTACTTGCCAACGTGATTTGCAATTGTGTTTGTAGATATTGGAACGAAGCAATTGTTGCTGATTTCTGGGAAGCAATTACCAATGCAGATTGTGCTTGGTAATAACTCATTGCACCTCTGACTGTTCTGTAGTTACTTCCAACCATGAAATCATAACCAATAGCATCTATTAGATATCCAACGTCACGTGAACATGTTGTTGAGTTATAAGACAATGATGGGAAGTTAGTAGTAATGTAACTAATCACATTGGTTTGTAATGTAGATTTTGCCAAAGACAATGCAGTATTGATTGTAGTAAGTCCGCTAGCTACCCATGTGGTAGTTGCGTTATTAGTTGTTTCTGCAACAATACTTAAACCTGTACCGTTGGTAAATGTTGTTATAGCCGCTCCGCCCCATGTTGCGGCCAAAGTAAATGTTGTTGTTAATGGAACTGACGCAACATAATAGATTGTTCCTGCGACTAAACCGTTAGCAGTTGACTGTGGAATAACTTCGTCGCCTATTGCTAACCCGTGTGTACCGCTAGTAAATGTAGTTGTACCTGCAACCGTTGTGATTGTAATTTGTGGAGCGCCAGTAGTTAATCCGCTGTTTACATAGTTATAAACAACAGTAACTAAAGCAGACGCCGCAGTACCTTCAGTACCAGTACCGTAAGCACTTGCACTCACACGAGTCACAGTACCTTGTAATGCGGAGTATGCACCGTTTTGTGCTATTGCTGAAACTAAAGTTCCTAACAATGTATAAGCCGCTAGTGTTGCTGTTTTTTCTGTTGCCGCAATTTCAAATTGGTTTGTTAAACGTGAATAGTATGCAATACCTGCACGTTTAGACATTGAGTTGCCGCCGTACGTCATATCGTAACGAATAGCATCAATAATGTAACCGATGTCGCGTGTACAAGTTGCTTGTACAATTGAGTTCCAAACACTTGCGTAGTTTGTACCTAGATAACTTGCAATTTCAGCTTGGATAAACGCCTTGTTTCTCCAAATAACTTTTGCCGCGGCCGCACGGTTTGCACTCATGCCAGTATAATCTGGCCATGTAAACAAATGTGGAACTGATCCACCATTGATAAATGCTGTTGCATCGTCAATCAATGTAGAAATTTGTACAATACTACCAGCACCTGCAATCATTTTAACTTTGGCCGCAATAAACCCGATTGATCCAATTTCTGCGGCTAGTTGGTTATTGTAAACCACTTGAGCACTTGTAGTTGCTCTAAAATATGAACGTGCCGCGATAATACTGTTAAAGTTTGAACCTAATACCATGTCATATGCTAATGCATCGACAATAAGTCCAGCATCGCGACTACATGTTGCACTATTAAAATATAATGATTGATAAAATTTGTTAACCCAGCTTACTGTATCAGCTTGTATTTCAGATTTTCTTGCTACAACAGCATTATAAGAAGTCTGTAGTGCCGATGTAGCCAATGCAACAGCTCCGCTTGTCACAGGAGTAATTTGATTTGCTCCGTTGATTGTAGTTGAACTTACTGTTTGACTTACGTTTACTAGATAAGTTCCAGTAGCGCCGGGTACGTAGAAATTGTAAGTGCCAGCGGCTTGTTGTGTCAAATACGCAGGTGCTCCCCAGTAGTCAACTAGAGTAATCGTCGTACCACTTGTGTATGATGAAATAACATAAGAACCAGCTGGAACTCCTGTACCAACTACTAACTGCCCGGCCGCAACGCTTGTAGCAGATCCTAATACAAAAGTTTGACTTGTTGGTGCGCCACCGCTTGAATATGTTCCTGATGCAACAGTAGTAGTTCCGCCATTTTGTGCGGTAATATATGTACTTGAGCTAACTCCTGTACCGGTTACTAATGCACCTGGTACAACAGTTCCTGAACCAACTGCGGTTACAGTTAATGTTCCGCCGTTTGTTGTTGCAATAGAGCCAGTTGTACTAAATGTGGTTGTATTAGCTGTAGTATTATTAATCCAATACACTACATCTCCAATACGCTGTGCCGCAAATGTTGCCGCACTTGCTGAACCAGCAGTACCGCTTACAACTTGTGATGTGGCATTTCCTGCGCTAACTGCTACCGATGTTTTAAGAACAATTTGTTGTACAACTTGCTGTAAACGCTTGTAAGCCGCCACTGTTGCTATCTTTTCTGTTGCCGCAATAGTCAATGCATAATTAGAATAGTAAGTACTGCCAGCAATTTGACTCTGTGTATTACCACCATAAGTCATGTCATGCTGTAATGCATCAAGCATGTAGCCAACGTCGCGCTGACATAGTGCTTGTCCGGTACCACCTAATGCTGTCCAAACTGCATTATAGTTTGTGTTTAAGAAAGCCGATACTTCATCTTTAATAAACTGATAATTTTGAATAATTTGTGTTTTTCCGTCACCGTAGCCTGCTAAGAAACTGGCAGTATTGTATCCTGTCGGTGTTGTAAAACTGTATGCTACAATCTGAGCTACACCGTTTTGTAAAGTATCGCGCATAGCATCAGTATTAGCTACAATACTTGCCACTGCGGCTGAACTACCTGTATCGCCTGCGGTAATACTAGTATCTTGGCTTGATACAATACCTGCAACTGTTTGCGGGCCTGCTGTAGATCCTGCAAATGAAACGCTAGTTAATGTGCAAGCAGTTACAGTTTTAGATCCATTAAATCCGCTTGGAGTTACACTACTAACTGTAATTTTTTGTCCCACTACAAACGGAATTGTTGTTTGTAGTGCAAATGTAATAGTACTCGTGCCGCTTGAGCTACTTGCGCCAGTTGTGGCAAGTACTTGAGTATTTCCAGCACTACCAGTAAGTGCAGTATTAGCAACTAAACTACTTACTAATGCTTTAATTCGGCCAAGTGCCGCAACTGATTTTGGTTTATCGTTGGCTAAGTTAGCAATTGCTGTTTGTGGTTGGATCACTGTACTGCGTAGTTCGTCTCCGACTACGGCTGTGTATGAAGGAATTACAATTGGTAAGACTTCGTTATAAGTTCCTGTTTTAACACTAATGGTAGATTGTGGTTGTGTTGCAACGGGAATATTTGTAGATACCCCGGCAGTTATTGCACTAGTAACTATAGCAATTAAACTTTGTGCTGTGGCAGTCGAACCCGATTCTGCAGGTATTGTTGTATCAAAAATCTGAGTAGCAGGAGAAGCCACACTATTAAGTGATTGGTAGTTATTTGTTGGAGCTGTGTTAGCCAATATGTTACCAAATAAAGTTGACATGTAGCTATCTGCGCCAACAAAAACCCCGGCTTGTGATTGAGTTGCGGTATTGATATAAGCAGACCCACTGGCATTTAAATATGCTCTTGCATTTGTTACCGATTTAGATGTCCCGCCGTGGCTCAAATCAAATATTACGCCTTCTAATACATAGCCTGCATCTCTTTCAATTTCAGATCCTAGGCTTGTATAATATTTTGCTGTGGCAGTACCCGTGCCAGCCGCGATAACTGCATTACCGCCATAGCTAGTAGCCACTGTGAAACTTGTGTTTGTGGTGATAGCTTGAACATAGTATACAGTACTAGATACGAATGATGCGCCGGCAATGGTTAAACTGCCTGTCTGGGCAGTAAATGTAATTGGCATGCCAACTATTAAACCAGATGTGCTTGTGGTTAAGAATGCATTACTGGCAGTTCCGGTAACACTAACTTGATATGTATAACTTACATAATTAGAAACTTCTTTAAGAATAAATTGTTTATTTTTAGCTAGCAAGTCCCTTGCATTGACGTTTAAATAGCCGTCTTCAATTTGTTTGGCCGCATAACGCACTGTCTTCCATGGCTTATCAAGAGTTAGACCTTGGCCAGCACCTACAGAATCAGTACCGCTTGTAGCAACATACACGATATTGTTTAATATACCATAGTAACTCCATGCAGGTAATCCGTTGGTAACACGTAAAATCTGTCCGTCTGTTCCAATTGGTAAACGTTGCGCACCAGTTGAGCCATAATAATATGTATCGCCTTGCGTAGTTAAAACAGCACTGTTGGTTCCTGCTGATAATAAGTTCCAATATGCACCTGTTGAATCGTTGTCTGGACGATTACCAGTAGCTCCAATATGAGCATTTACGCAAATATAACTATTTGCACCAAAATATACTGCGTCACCTAAGACGTATGCTGTACCGGTAGTCCAAGTAACAGCATTACCTGTTGTAGTAATGCCTGCCGCTTGGATAACTCCGCCACTAACTGTGTTGACTGTAATGTTGATGTCGTTTGCTGGACTAATACCACCAACACTTGTACCTACAATCTTTAATGTATCTGTGGCCGCATAGCCAGTTCCACCGCCGTTAACTGTTACCGCATAAACAGAATTATTACGTGTAATATTAAATGTTGCACTTGAACCAGAACTTACTACGTTTGAAGCAGATACCGCGGTGTATGTTCCCGAAGTAGAATTATAACGAATACCAGGATTTAATCTTGACCAGTATGTTGCAAATGGAGGTGTTGGGTTAGTAGTTGCTACAACGGATTGTCCAGATGTTGCTGATAATGTTACTGCGGTTGCTGATCCTGGTGTTGCACTAACTTTAAATTGGTTTAAAGTTCCTGTGAGTGTTATCGGGCCAGCAACATATTGACTTGCACTAACAACCCATGATAATCCACTTCCTGAAACAATATATGTTCCAGCAGTAACTCCTGAACCGGTAATATACATACCAACTACTACTGTTCCAGCACCCACTGATCCAATAGCTAATGTTGTACCTGCACCACTTGCACCGTTGCTAATACTTGCATTATTTAAAGTAGCTGTTGTTGAAGCAACAGTTGCCCCAATCACATAGTATGTGCTAGTATTTGATAAACCGCCAACTGTTGTAGCAACAGAAATTGGTAAACTATCAACTAATCCTGTTACAGAGTCTACGTTGATATAATTTGTTGTAACAACCGTACTATTGATTGTTGGTGTTTTTGTATTATTATCTGCTGTAGCAACATAGGTATAACCACCTAAGCGCACAACACTACCTACATAATAATTTCCTGCGCTGGACCAATCACCCTGGAAACTAAAACCAGTAGTATAAACATCCCAGTATGCAGAACTTACTGCTGTCGGAGTTTGTGTTGTAGCGTGGTTTTGTTTACAAATATAAGCATATCCGCCATATGTAACAATATCGCCAACTTGATAAGTTGTGCCACCTACCCAACTGCTTTCAAACTGGAAACCATTGACAAAAATACTCCATTTGGTATTATCAAAAGTAGCTGAACTAGTATGTTGTGTTGTACAAATCCAAAGATCTGCACCGTATTTTACAACGTCATTTAATTTATAGCGATAACTACTGCCACTCCATGCGCTTAGATATGTAATGCCTGAATTAAATGAATCCCATTTAGAAATATCGTTTTCTAAACCCAATGCAGAAGTATTTGCACTAACATGGGCTGTATTACAAACATAAGTAATGCCGCCGTATGTTACCAAATCTCTTACTTTGTATCGTGTATTAATAACCCATGCGCCAGCCCAGTAGAAATTAGATGCAAATGCATCCCACTTAGATTGATCTGCTTCTAATGCTGTTTGTAAAGTTCCAACAATTGTACCGCCGCTTGTATATGTTGCAGTAGTAGCGTTTGAATAGCTAACGCTTGTTGTTGTACATGCTGTTACAGTTGCACCTACTTGATTATAACCGCTGGCAGATGTAGCAATACCTGCTACAGTAACGGTAGATCCAATTAAAAATGGTGCAACTGCTTGTGCTGTAAATGTTATTGTTACTGTGGAACTTGTGCCGCTAGCACCGGTCACAGTAATCGGAGCATTGGTAGCAATACTGGTATGTGCAGTATTGGCTTGATACACAATACCACCGTATTGCACTTGATCACCGAGATTATAATAGGTATTGTTTGCCCAAGCGCCTAACCATTTGGCTCCATCGGCCACTACGTTCCATTTTGTTGGGTTGAAGTTTAAGTCTGTTCCAAATAATGCGGACGATGTGTGACTAACCACACAAATATAAGTTTTGCCGCCTACCGTAACAACGTCATCAACTGCGTATGCTGTTGTAGTTGCCCAAGCACCTTGGTATACAAATTTAATTCTACCTAGTTTAAATTCTGCCATTTTATTGTTCCTCTGATAGTATTTATCTTACTGTAATTCTTTGTTCTTTAACAAATTATCTTCTTCTCATGAAGAAGTCTAGTGCCGCCATATTACCGTCAACTACATTGTAGCCTGAAATTGCCTTGAAATATACAAGATTTTTCATTACAACTACTGATCCAGCAACACCGTTAGGAATTGTAGATCCAATTTTATCAGGGCCGCCGACTAAAACAGTACCTGCGGTTAGCTGTCCAGTAAACGTGTTTGCGCCGCCTTGACTTAAACGACTAGTTAAGTACGACCTGATTGCTTTTTGTGTTGGAATTATGTTATCGCTATTGGCAACAAATGTGCTGTCAGTACTAAACTGATTAACAATTACGCTAGAACCACCAACAGCAATACCTCCTAAACTCAATGTGTTCAAACCAGTTAGTCCAAACTGACTTGCGCTTAGTGTAACAATACCAGTTGCCTGTTGTACTCCAAACAAGTTACCAACTTTAAAGTTTCCATCTTGGTCAGTACTTGTAAAGAACACGCGACCAAAGTTTGTTTCAATTGTTTGATTTTGTTGTTGCAATGCAGTATCTGTTGGGACTCCAGGATAATTTGATTGAGCTTGTGTTCCGTAACCGATGTTTAAGAAGTCGTGGCCTGTTAAACGTGCTTGACTATATTTTTGTCTAATACTAACTGTTACACCATTCGCAGGACTGTTAGCAGTTGTCATCGCCGGAGCAATTTGAACGTTAGCTTCAATATTTGGTGCAACAGTTCCAAATATTGAAGTTGCACTTGTAACTTTATAATTTTGACTAACTCCAGTAATTTGTAAGTTATCGCCTGGTAACGGTAAACGACTTAGATTATTTAAAATAATGCTCAGCCCTGTTTGATATGCATCAGCATAACCGTTACCAGAAATTGTAATAGCTGTTGAGTTAGTATTATAACCCGAGCCTCTGTTAACAAATGTTGGACTTGATAGTACACCGTTGGCCACGCGACTTGTTACTTGAGCTAATGTAGTTACATTAGGGTCGGTAAATGTCACACTTGCTACTCCTAGATTATAACCAGAGCCTGGTTCAAATTCACTGACCGATGTAATAACACCCGATACCACATTAGCCCTACCTTTGGTTTTTGTACCAGCAATAATTGTACTACCAGCAGTTGCGCCGTGGAATGCTATAAACAATCCAGCATTTGATGCAGTGAATCCAAAACCCAATGTACTATAATTACTCGAGCTGACAGATTTGACTTTCCAACTGGCGCCGTCGGGACTCGTGTATGCAACGTTACTTCCGCTGGCTAGTGCTAAGAATATTCCCTGTCCGTACTTGACATAGTTAGCCGAAATAGTTAAATTTGATCCGTACCATGTAGCACCGTCTACACTATAAGCTGTTATTGCTGTAGTACTAGAAACTGCCACAAATAATCCATTACCGTATGTGATGCTGGTCCATGTGGTGGATGCAGGCAAGACGCTTGCAGTCCAACTTATACCGTCTGTACTAAATGCGGCTGTTGTTCCCGATGCAATAGCTACAAATCTACCAGAACCGTATGCCATACTTGAATATGTGCTGGCAGGTATTGCATTTGACATCACTGTGCTTGCATTTGCACCGTCAAAATGTAATAGTGCTACAGTATTGGTATCGTTTGTAAATGGGCCTGCTGGTGTGAATGTTCCACTATATCTCGACAGGCCTTTTGTAACTCTAAATTCATCAATATAACCAGTAAATCTTGCTGTGCCGTTATAGTATGCACCTATAACAACTGGTTTGGCCGCATAGTTGTTACTATCAGTATAAGTTGTTCCCTGGACAGTGCCTCCTACAAACAATCTAGTTGTACCGCCGGCTTTTGATACTGCAAGGTGTGTCCATGTATTAGCAGTTATTGTACTGTTACCTGTAATTACATATGACCCGTTCACATATAATCTAAAATTGCCAACTGCACTAATTTCTGCTAGCAACGATACTTCTGTTGCTGAAGTACGGTGGTCAAATATTGCTTGAGCTACGCCGATAGCTGATACATAGACCCAACATTCAACTGTAAAATCTCCTGTGCCGTAACCATAGTCCGCGTTTGACGGTGTTGAGATATAAGCGTTAGCAGTACCATCTAAGTATAATGATGTTGCACCAAATTGTTTCTGTGCTGTGCTGAGTTGAGCAGTACCCGATGCTATAAATGATGTTTTGCCAGGAAGTGCTCCTGCTGACCACGTTGCTCCAAAGTTTGTTGAGTATACTGTGGCAGTATTATCTGATGGAATTGCAACAAATAAACCGTTACCATAAGCAATACTGATCCAAGTTGAACTAGATCCTAATGACGTGGTTCTCCATCCTTGTCCGTTTGATACAGATCGAATAATATTGCTACTACCAGTTGCTATACCAATCCAATACCCATTACCATAAGCAATACCTGTCCAACTAGCTGACGATGGCAATGCTAAACTAACCCACGATGACCCATCGCTAGATCCAGCCGCTGTGGCATTACTGCTAGGAAGTGCAATCCAATAGCCGTCACCATATGCTATAGAACTCCAAGTTCCAGATCCTAATGATATAGGAGCGGCCATTGTTGTTTGAAGGAATGCTGGTTCTTGATAAGTTGTTCTAGGTTCGATAAAATATACGCTTGAAGAATTTATAGTAGGACTAATTGGTGTTCCAGGATTTACATGATCCCAACCTACCGCGGCCAAATTCATAGATCCTGTTTTTGTTAGTAAGGTAAATGCTGTAACACCAACGTTTGCTAACGATGAAGCCACTGTTATCTTTCTAGTTAAACTATCAATTGTGTTAATGTAGTAAGTTGTACCTAACACTACATTACTGAATAGTTGTGTTGAGAACGTTCCGTTAATAGTTGAGTAGCCGTAAGTTAATCTTGTTTTGCTAGCAGTGCTTGTTCCGGTCATTGTTCCAGATCCAACAGTGCTTAACAAGAACGGACTAGGACAAGTCTTACCATAGCAAATTCCAGACCCAGCTGTCAAGTTTACAGCGCCTTGTCCTGGTAAGTTACTGACTGTGAACGTAATTCCGTCAACGCTAATAGCCGAAATATAATATGTTTGCTCGGAATTTAATCCGCCAAATGTTAGTCCAACAAACTGTATAGGATTATTAGAGACAAATCCGGTAGTAGATGAACATGTAATCAAGTTATTTCCTGTACCAGATGTTGCACTAACTGTTACAGTTAAAAGACTTGACGCAATGCTGAATTCTGTAGGACTATTAATTTTACTAATATAGTACTTTGTACCTTCAGCAACACCGCCAAAAACTGCACCTGCGCCGCCGGAAAACAGTATAGGTGTTAACGGCGATAACGTAGAAGTACTTGCCACAGTATATGTATTAGTAGTTACAGAATTAGAAGCAGTTGGAGAAATCGTTACTAACGATCCTGAAATTGTAAAATTACTACCGTCAACTATATCATTGATGTAATATGTTGTTCCTACTACAAGTCCGCCCACACTAGTTCCAGTAAACTGAATAGGATAATTAACAACCATATTGCTGGTAACGGCTTGTAAATAATTTGTATACGATGGAAAGTTCATCGTCATATTGCCTGAGGCAGTTGTTAGTTGCCAATCTGCTCCGTATAATGAATTAGTAATTCTAATAGTTGTACTATTAACAACTTTGCTAATATAGTATGTAAATCCAGCTAGTATATTACCAAACACAAGACTACCGCTAAATGTTATAGCCATATTGTCTTGCAATTGAGCTGTACTGGTAACTGTTAGCGTATTTGTAGTTCCACCGATAGCCGCTGTAACTGATACACTACTAATACCAATAGTAGCAACTGTGGTAGTATAGTATGTAGGGATAAATTGAACTGGTTGACCTGTATACAATGTAGTAGTGTCATAGGATACTCCTAATACCATAGTGTTGTCAGCCGCGCTTGATGATATAACTTGTAAAGGATCGAACGATTCTTTTAGGATATATGCAATTTTAGTACTTGCATCATAAGATGCAATATATCCATATTGACCAGAAGCTGTGCCGCTATTGATAAACAATCGCATACCAATATAATTTTGAGCTGTATTTGTATCTGATTGTGCTAGCTGAGCATATTGAGCGTTACCACCTTGTGCATTATTACTTGCTGTAAGATATCCTGCTCCACCGGTTACTCCTATTGAGTCAGTAGTAACTCTGGTTTCAAAGACAGCACTGGATCTAATTTCATCGCCGACAGCGATGGCGCCGGTTCCAGCACCAACAATATTATAATTTGCGTATGCAGTGTACCGTGTTGTTCCTGCAACTTCTAAATAGAAGGAAGGAGATCCGCTAGTTGAAGAATTTTCCAACTGCGAGCCGTAGAAATAATTATACTGACCAACAACAGGACTAAGACCTACTGGAAAAATACTTGCTGAAAGAGAATAGTTTAATCCCGTTGAATCGTAAGATGCAAACCATAATCTATACCATCCGTTTGGCAATGCTAAAGCGCCGTATTGTGTAGGAGATGGCATTATACCGTCATTGTAAGGAGTAATAACGCCCGATGCAAAGTTAAAAGATATTCCGTTATTTACTAGCGTATTACCGGCCCATACGGCACCTAATGCAACTGTTGATGCTGTACCTTGTTTAACATATACACTTGTTGTATAACGTTTTGCACTACCCGTAGGAACTGTTCCAGCAGGTGTAACTGTTAAAATTGCGTTACCTGATAATGAAAATACAGTTAGTGTACAATCGTTTGTAATGTTTACACCGCCAAGCAAACTACCGGAAATGATAATTTGGTCGCCAACGATGTATCCAGCGCCGCCAAAGTTAGTTGTAACTACATAAGCAGTACCAGTGACTCTTACATCGAATGTTGCGTTGGAACCCGAGCCGCCAATACCTGAAAGTGCAGAATATATTGTTCCTGCTGGCGGAACAGTAACTGATTGATTGATCGAAGTGGAAGTACCTGATGATGTGAGCGCCCATGCTTCTACGTATCCTGTTGGGGCTACTGTATTTTTTGATAATAAAATATTAGTTTGTGACCACGGCGCACCAAGGAAATTATTACTATAATTTAATAAATTTGTTGTTGTTGTGTTGTATGCCGCGCCTGCATTTGAATATGATGTTCGTACTAATTGGGCTGAGGATCCAAAGCTACTTTGTACAGTTGCTTGTACTTGACTAGATTGGTTGAATACGATTCCCGAAATAGGAGTTTCAGTTGTGTCATATCCTTCAGCAATAACTCCATATACGCCATATGAACTATTTCCGTTAGTAGCGCGAAGACGTCCGCCTGCTTCTGCAAAATATCCTGCATAATTATAATACGAGAATACTGAAACTGCTTCACATACTGAACTTGGGCCTGTAACCCAGATACCAATACCGTTACTAAGGATCTGTGTATAGTCGTTACATACGATAGATTTGTTTCCGCCGTTATGCAATGTACCATCAATTTTTAATCCGGTACATCCTTCACCAAAATTAGTTACGTTTTGCACATAAGGACTGCGTTTGTAGATCCACGCACTAGTATCAGTAGGACCAGTTCCTGGATCTAAACTTGTGAATGCCCCGCCTGTTGGACGTTGTGTCAAATATGCATTCACTGGGCCAAGTATTCCTAACAAACCGTTAAGTGTGAAATTTCTTAAGCCACTTCCGTTACGCATACGGAACATGTCTTTTAAACAATCTCCAGCGTACATAGTGACAGCACCGCTGGTAACTAGAGTCAATGATAATGCTGAGCCGCCTGACGTTGCACTGACACTAAACTGTGTTGATGTAATGCTACTTCCAATAACATAATAAGTTACACCAGCAGTTAATCCGCCAAATGTTGTTACTAATTGTATTGGCATTTTATCAGCCAACATGGCTGTGGATGCTGTTATCAATGTATTGTTGGTATCCGATGCCGCAGTAATGGTTATAATAATTCGTGTTGCTGGTTGAACTACAGAGCCGCGCAGTTCATCTCCGCAAATAGCAACGTTTTCACCAATAATGATAGGAAGTGTTTCACTGTATGTTCCTGTTTTAACAAGAATGGTAGACGTTAATCCAGCATTAGGACTTGGAAGTGCGGCCGTTGATTTTGTGCTCAGTGCTGTGATGATTAAATTAAACAACGTTGTAACATCGGCCAATGCATTAAACTCAGATCCAACTGCTGTTGGCTGTGTAACAGGCACGCTGGTCATTGTGATGCTGGCTTGTGTAACTGTATTGCTAACGGTCCATGTACTACTGGATCCTGTGCCAGTGCCAGATAAGTTAGCAACAATGTAAGTTCCTGCTGGAATGGAGCCGCCGGAGATCACTTGACCTATTAAAATTCCTGCCTTTGTAGGTGCGCTGGTAACTGTCAAAGTAGTTCCACTGATACTGCCGGTGAACGAAGTTGTTCCAATTAGTGTTTGATAACTTTGTGCTGGAGCAGATCCAGAAAGTCCGTTGGCAACTAATACCAACAACTGGGTGAGTCCTGCAATAAAATAAGGCAACTGTGCTTCAGTAGATGCATTAATAATAGTATTTGCATATTCTTGTGAGAAATATGCCAACGCTGTGTTTACTGTTCGACTGTTGCCGCCGCGAGCTAAATCGTATATTAATGAGTCTATTACAAATTGAGAATCTCTAAAAGTTTTAGTTGCGTCAAATACAGAACTTGGAGTGAACGGAGATATCGACTGTTGCTTTTGATACAGCATCCAATAGTACATTTCAGTAATCATCCAAGATTTGGCGTTGGTCAAATTTAATTTAGCATTTGGATTCAGTGTGCCACCGTTAACATAGTTAGCCGCAAATGCAATAGATTTAAAAGGTTTGTCCCATGTTAGCCCCCAACCGCCTGTTAAACTGTCTGTACCGGTTGGTGCTACATAAAATAATTTTGTAATGCCGTTCAAATGTGACCATGTTGGTGTAGTCAATTTAGTAGACGCATTTGTTGTAGCTCTTAAAGAATAGGATTCTGTTCCAACGGGAATAGCAGTTGGCTGTCCGCTACTAAATGCTTCAATGTCTCCTAGACTTGTTAGACTATTATTTTTATCATGATTGATAAACAACGACCAATAAGACCTGGTTGTATCTAAGTCAGGGCGTTGGAAATCTAGCATACTTGTATTTGCATGAGTTTGAATACACATGTAAGTGGCATTTTGCCAAACTACTAAATCGCCGATAGTATAATTTGATGGAAACGTTGTCCAACGACCAATATATGCATTTCCAGTATCTACTAATGCCCAGCCAGTATTTACTCCAACAAATGACAGTGTTTGGCCGTTGGCAGGAGTACTGTCTGGACCTTTATCAATTATTACTGTAGTTGAATCACTAATAGAAATTACAGATTGCCCTAGTGAAAATCCTGTTCCAATGACGATCATTCCAACACCAAGGCTAGTTGTTGAATTTACCTTTAATGTAGTTCCACTGCTACCAGACAATGTGTAAGTTTTGTATACTAGTCCGGCACTTGGATCAACCCCTGCATTAACGTCAGACGTTGCATTGTATAGTCTACCATTTCGTCTAACAGTGTCGCCAATTTTGTAAGCAGTTCCAGTTAACCAATCGTTTCTAAAATTATAATTTTTAGTAAACAATGTCCAATTAGTTGCATCTGTAGAAGGTGTATTATTGGTATTATTAGTGGTGTTATTGATATATTGATAGCCGCCATAGTTTACTATATCGCCTATTTGATATACTCCGCTTGCCGACCAAGTGGTAGGATTATATGATTCTCCAGGCAACCACATGGTCCATCTAGCTGGATTAAATGTTGTTGTAGATGTATGACCTGCATTGGATTTCCATAAATTAGCACCATATTTTACTACGTCATTTAACTTATAACGTGTACCGTTTTGCCATCCTGCTGGCTTGTAATCTATTCCGCTGTTAAGAATAGTCCATTTGGCCTGGTCTGCTTCAAGTCCTGAAGCAATTTCGGGATCGGAACCTGTAGTTGTTGCGCTAGAGCTAGTGTGATTTGTATTACATACATATACTATGCCGCCGTATTTTACTACGTCGTTTATACCATATACAGTATTAATAGCCCAGTCGGTTTTAGAATTAGCCGCATCCCATCTTGTGAATTGTGAATACTGAATCCAATTTGCAGAATTTGCCGCAAATGCGGTGCTGGTGTGCGGAGTTACACAAGTATACAGTGTGCCTCCGAATGCAACAATATTGCCTGCACTGTAAAATCTATTGGTTGCCCATGTATTTTTCCATGTTTTACCATCGACAATTAATTGCCAGTAGGGCGTGGATGCACCTAACCCATCTACAAAATTTAAATCGGTATAGAAGTTAGCACTGGCTGTATGCGCAGTCAAACATGCATAAGTTTTACCGTTGTATTGTACCACGGAATCTTTTCCGTAAACCGTGGCGGTTACCCATGCACCTAACCATGTATAACGCAATCTGTTTATCTTAAACTCTGCCATTTTTTATTCCTTAACTATAAACGTATACTTGATTAATACGTGCAACCAATTCACCGTTTGTATTGATATAATAATACATATTTTTTGTATCCCAACGATACTGATCATAATATAAATTTGCATACGGACGACTATGATCTGCCGCACTGCGGCCGTCAAAATAATCTACTCCGTATTCAAAATCTTCAAAGTTATTTGCATTTGGGCCGGGTACATTTACAGTAATAGTGTCTGTACTGGTCAATTGATCTACCTTGGCAAAATATAAAGTACCATCTTCTGTTCTTCTAAGTCCGTAAAAGAAACGACTTTGACCTTGTCCAAGCAAATCGTTTAACGATACGTCACCTACATAATTATTTCCACTCATAATATTAATCCTTAAACGATTTCAACCAGACTGACGATAACATCGCAACTGGCCGCTGTGTTTGTTACTAGTACTAGACTGTTTGACGATCCTAATACCAAACGTTCGCCGCCGTTAATAACTCGTAAACTTTGATTAGGAGGTACAACTACATCTTTAATATAATAACTTGAAACTGCTACTGTTGACGCAAATGTAATTGTATTTGCTGTTAGTGTTAGTGTAGCAGAATTATTCATCGTAATTGTTTTTGCTACAGCATCAAATGATTGTATTGTAGTGTTGGCTGGAATATTTGTACCAGTAAGCGCGGCACCAACTGCTACGTTATTAAATGTACTTACGTTTGTAAGTATTGTTGGGTTGGTTACTGTACTTTGATTAGCTGTAAATGTTCCCGATGGTGCTGGATCTGTAATATAAACACTTGCTGTTACGAATCCTGCTGTTAAATTTGCTAGGCTAATACCTAGTACTGTCACACGAATGTTACCTGCTGATGTATAAACTATTGTAGGACTGGTTCCTAATGCTGAACTTAAAACGTTTTTAAATGTGGTTGCCATATTTTATCCTAATGCTAACGCCCACTGCGCCGCAGTATCCGTTGCTTGATTAATTGTAATACCTGCTGATACACCAGCAACGCCTGCCCACTGACTTCCTGTATAAACTTCAACAGCTAAACTACTGGAATCAGTGTTAAAACGAATCATTCCAGTGGTTGGACTACCTGGACGTTGTAATGTTGTGCCGGCCGGAATAACAACACCGTTAGTTCCGCCAATATAAACATATCCTGTTACTGTTCCAGTTATAGTTGTTGAACTTGCTGTTTGTGCTGGACTTACATAGTATGTACCTTGTGTACCAGGTGTGTAAAAATTATATGTGCCAGTTGCTTGAACTGTAAATGCTTTAGTTAAAGTAATACTAGTGCTAGATACAATTGAAACAAATGTATTATTTGGTATGCCAGTTCCTGATACAAATTGACCTTTGACAATTCCCGTTGCTGAACTTACAACAAAAGTGTATGCACTCGGTGCTCCCCCGCTAGAAAATGTTGGGCTTGCTATGGCCGATGTTGTTGCTGTATTTTGGCTGATGACAACAGTATTTGCAGTGACTCCACTTCCAGTTAACACCATTCCAGAATTGATTGGGCTTGTTGTAACTGCGGTAACTGTTAACGTTGCCAACTGGGCTGTCACAGTTGTACTTGTTTGTGTAAAATAATTATTAATTGTCCAAGTACTGCTCGATGCTGTACCTGTGCCAGTTAAATTGGCAACAATATAAGTTCCGGTTGGGATAGATCCGCCGCTTAAACTTTGTCCCACTACTAATCCTGCACCAGTTGGAGTGCTAGTAACTGTTAGCGTTGACCCGCTGACACTACCGGTAAAAGTCACTGCTGTAGCAACTGCTACGGATCCAGTAAAACTGGCAGTACCGGTTGTTTGATTAAATGTTGTTACTGCATTTGAAACAGTATTGGTAATATTGTTAGCATTGACTTTGATATTACCAATAATGATTCCGCCAACACCAGTTGTAGCAAATTGTATATCTGCATTGTTTACTGAGTCGGTGATTGTGTTACTGCTGAAAATTAAGTTGTTGGTTTGAAAGTTGGCAACATTGATTGTGTCAAAATAACTGGTTGTAGAATATACATTGTTCCAGTATAAGTTAGATGCACTGCTACCCAAGTTGTATGTGGCAGTTGTGGCTGGAATTAAATCACTGCTAATACCTGCGGTAATGGCCACAGTATCGGTGGTTTGATCACCAATTGTAATGTTGCCTTTAATAGTAACGGTACCATCAACTGTTAAATTGCCCTGTGTATATAAGTTACCAGTAACAGTTAAATTATTGTTAACAATTACTGCACCAGTGCCAGTTGTAGTCAAGCTAATATTTTGATTAGTAGCAATTGTACTTAGAGTGTTGGCTGTTAATTGTAACTGTCCAACTTGTAAGATACCTTGATAAACTACTGGATTTGATCCGCCAGCAGTTAAGTTAATTTGATTGCTTGAACTAGTGATACTGTTGGATGTGAAACTAATCAACCCAAGTGTGCTGGTATTAGTTACGTTTAAGGTAGAGCTACGGACTGTTCCGTTAACTTGTAAATCGTGTGAAGGAGTACCGGTATTAATACCAACGCGGCGATTTGTTACATCTAAGTACAATAGATTCGTCTCAAATGCCAAGTCTACACCATTACGAAGTAGATTCGACTTTAAGAGCGGACCACTAATTCGACCAAGGGCCATCTGCCTCTCCTTTACCACCGACTTTCACGGATATAGCCACCTTGCATAGCGGGCCTCGCTGTTGAGTATCGTAAAAACTTGGTCAGTTCTTACAGTAATAGTATTTAGCGGTTTGGGATTTTTAACCTAGTATAAGGTCGTAAATTACGGCATTGTCGCTCATGTATTGAGCATCCGCAAGCGCAATATTTCCGTTGGAATTCTGCCAAGCAGTTCCGTTATAGATTTCTAAGAAACCTAGATCCGTGTTATAACGAGTAGTGCCTGTGATAGTAGTATTACGCTGGGCTGTGGTGCCTAAAGGAAAAACAGCTCCGTTTGTACCAGCAAAATTTACATAGCCGTCATTGGTGGAAAGCAAATAATACGGAGCATTATAAATTCTGTTAGTATTATTGTTTAGATTACTACCAGTAAACGGCACAAGACCATTGAATACAATATTACCATTGCCTTGTGCAATGACTGTGATATCATTAGCAATATTAGTACTGTAAATGCTATTATTAGCGATCGTGATTCCGTCTAACACTGCTCCGGTTGTGTTTATACTAGTACCGTTTAGCGTTTTAGCATAAATGTTATTCCACTTTTTACTAGACGACCCTAAATTATAAGTGTTAGTAGTCTTAGGAATTAAATCTGAATTTTCGTCTGCGGTAAACGCAATTGTATCAGTTGTTGCATCACCTAAATTGATTACACTACCTGCAATATAGTTGCCGTCAACTGTTACATTACCAGTAACATAGGTTAAACTGCCAACTCCAGTAACTTGCATGTTGCCGTTAACTTGAACAATTCCAATGTTATCCGGAGTTATATAAATGTTTTCGTTTATAGTTTTGGTAGCAATTAATCTGTCAGTAATGTTAACATTTGCACTGCCGACGCCGTTGGCTATAATGGTTGGATTGCTTGATTGATTAGGAGTTACATTTAAAGAAGTACTGGCTAATTGAATAGTATTACTGCTAATAGTCCAAGTAGAATTAGTAGTAGTTACGCCGTCAACTATTAAATTAACAGTTTCTATTGTTTGGTCGCCGGCTAGTGTTCCTAGGTATAATGCTTCAGGACTAGTACCGTAATTGTTGATACCAATGCGATTATTAACAACATCTAAGTATAATAAATCAGTATCAAACTGAACATCATCTCCGTTGAATTGCAAATTAGGAGACAGTAATTGTCCGCCAATTCGGCCTAAACTTTGTGCATATTCTGGCGAAATATCAAGGGCCATACGTTACCCCTTAATTATCAAAACCTGAGATAACTGTGATTGGTTTTGTTGCGGCCGCCGGTCCTGTGAAACGAACATAGTAACCCGTAGGCAATGTCATTGTAATATCTCTACCTACAGCAAGATTGCCGGTAGTAGCATTATTAATGGTAATTGTGTTGGTAAAACTGTTAACTGCTGTAACTGTTGTGCTGGCCGCAAACACTGTTCCGTTTGCACTGCTGGTAAAAATTACAGTTCCAGTTGGTGTTGAATCTGGCGGTGCGCTAAGAACAACAACAACTCCACTAGCACTAACAACAGTTTGGCCGCTGTTAAATCCAATACCGTTTACATACATTCCTGCAACAATACTAGTGGTACTAGCAACAATTAAATTGGTGCCGCCACCCCATGATGCAAATGTAATTGTACCACTTGGTGTACTATTTGCCACTGCATTTAAAACAAAACTTGTAGTAGCAGAACCGCTAACAATATATTGTCCTGAACGGAATCCTGTTGTATTAACAATAGCTTGACCGTCAACAAATGTTCCAGATTTAGTACTAACTACCATAGTTGTACTAGCAACGCCGCCACTAATATAAGTAGCAGTAACGCTGGTTGCGCTAACTGTTGTCGATACGGTTGTAGTAGGTGCTGTAGTTGCTATTGCTGAACCAACAATAATATCTGCAACACTGTTTAAAATAATACTAGTGGCTCCGCTATTTGCCAAAGTATTAACTGTTGTATTAACAGTTGGATTTTGTGCAATTAAATAGTTGGTATTAAAAATTTGAAAAACGTTTTCAACATAAATCATCAAATTGGCGCCAGTCCAAGTGCTACCGCTTTGTACTACCGCTGGTGGTGCAGGACTTAATGGGCCGTATAATGTGCTGATACCGTCGCCGGCTCCTAAACTCTGTAGTAAAATACTGTTTGATTCTTTATATCGAAGACTACGCCAACTAGAACTTTGATATACTTCAACTTCGTTAGTACTTGTATTAAGGCGCATCATGCCGGCCGTAGGACTTGCCGCACGTTGAGCTGTAGTACCGCTTGGCAATTTTAAACTACCAGGAGTATTAAATTGCACTTCGTCAGCTTTGGTAATAACCAGCCGCTGATCGTGCGGTGCTTTAGGGTTAAGATTTATGTTTCTTAAAAATCGCATTATACGCTCAATGTGCTTACAGTAGCAACAAGACTACTAATATTCATAATTGTTGTTCCGGACCCGTATGTTCCAGGATCGGCTGTGTAACTTAGTTGAATTGTGGTAGTTGTACTTGCTGTGCAAGCATATACGCCATTATACAATGCATTACCGTTGCCAGTAATTGCAAAATAAAATCCAACTCCGCCGCTAGTTCCTAAACTTGCTGTTGTTGGAATATTAAATGTAACAAGATATGGGCCCGTTCCACTTTTTGCACTGTAGCTAGTTACTGTTAGACTAACAGCGTTCGGCGTAACACCTGTTGGTGCGCTACTAGTAGCTACCAGCGTATCGCCGTTACTCATGATAATTTTTTCATTGTCAAATGTAAATGTTTCGCCTGCAGGTAATGGTAATGCGCTAACAATCATGTTGGCAAAATTGGGAGTGCCGCCGCCTGGAACTATGAACAAATTTAAATTACTTTGGCCAACAGTTGGGGTTGCCGCACTATATGTGTTTACATTTGAAACAATTAAAGTGGTAATGGCAGTATTACCACTACTAGTATATAATACTGTATTTGCCGCGTTAATTGCTGTACAAGTTAATGCCATATTCTGTCCTTAAAATATCATACTTAAAAGTAATGCTCGATTCTTTGCTACTAACTCGTCGGCATAGTTTGTACTATTTACAAAAAATATTCCTGACTTTCCCGGGCCTGGAGTAACATTTGAGTATACTTTAGTTCCACCCGATGTATATGTCGGTAATGATTGATTATTAAGAGTTAGTGTGGCCGCCACTGCTACGTTTCCGTTATTTGCTCCTAATATTAAATCGTTTGACACGTCATAATTTTTAATAGTGTTTGTTTTGATTTTTATGTTATTGATATAAAAACCATTATTATTTAATTGGGCTTGTATAGTGCCGTCAACTTGGAATATTAATTGACTAGTTTCAGCTATAGGTGTTGGGTCTGCCGGGCTAAATGGCTCAGTGTAAGTGGCCGTTGTTGGATTTCCGCTGGCCGCTTGATTTAAAGTCCAGGTTAATCCGCTTCCAGAAACAATATAAGTTCCAGCAGTAACACTGCCACCACTTAAAAGCATACCAACCTGGACTGGGGAGCCAGTAGAAGCTGTAAATGTCAATACGCCAGGAGTAGCTCCAGAGATATTGGCGCTAGTTAGTGTTGCAGTACGTGTAGCACTGACACTAGAATCAAACGCACGGATAAGAGTATCAGCAGTGTAAAGTTGATTAACATCTGCAACACCTGGTTGGAATATTCCTGCCGCTACATAATTAGTAACAAATTTTCTGTTAGGAATATGATCATCTGATGTTACTCGAGCATAATAAGGAACACTTCCTACTGTAGCTGTGCCGCGAGCAATGTTTAATACGTTTAAACTATTATTCAAGTCAAAGTTAATATCAAAACCTGCTTGTGTACCAACTGCGGCCAGTTGAATACTTGTCAACGCACCGTCTGCGGTACGTGCTACAAATGAACCCGGCGCACTAGTTCCTAAGTTAGGATCATAGTGCGTTACAGATTCATCAAAAATAAATTGAGCGGCTGACAATATGCCGCGATTAATCTGAATACCCGAACGATAATTATTGGCCGCACTGATACCTGAATTAGCATCGCCCGGATTATAATTTAATTCAAAAATAACATCTTTTACATAACTGTCTACAGATTCAAGATAAGTTGTTGTACCTATAACATCCAAGTTTCCTTTGATAGTTACAGTTCCATAACTTACAGGAGTTGCTGATTGACCCACAGTGTCCAATGTGATATTGGCAGACGTGGTCGCAGATCCTACAACAACTTTGTAGTCTCCGTTACTTATTTTTACTATTCTTGACATTAGTTATCCTAAACGGGGAGCTTGCGCTCCCCTGTTAGTTATTAAGCGTTTTCTATTTGACAAGTTGTTGCTGTTGCTGTTCCAAATGTCCATGGAACTGCCGCACCATCAGTATATATTGAACCTGTACCGCGTGTCAACGTGGCATTATTTTTTGTTAGTTTAGTAACAAAATATGTACCAGCCGATGCATCAGTAGCTTTAATACTACATTCGCCGGCCGCTGTTGCAACTGAAGATTTTAATGTTAGGATACCAGTACGTGTACCGTCTGTAACTTTATAACGACGTGTTGAAACTTGTTTAATAATATCAACTGTAACAGCTGAACCACCAGTTAAGAAACCAGTCATAACTATTGCATTTTCTTGATTAGTTGCTGTACCAACATTGCCGGTATCAGCGGCCGCTACTGCTGTTACTGTCAATGTACCTTGTGTACCTGTTGACAATGTTACTGTTGGAACTGATGTATAACCAGAACCTTGTTCAGTAATTGTAATTCCAGTGATTGTACCTGCGGCCGCAACTGAACCACCTAAGGTAATTACAAGATCGTTAGTTGATGTAACACCACCTAATAATGTACCGTCAATAGTAACAGTGTTACCTGAAGTATAACCAGTACCTTTTACGGTTGCTGTGATTGTTGTGTTGGCCGCATAGCTTGTTCCGCTAGCTACTGTAACTGTAAAAGTAGCACCTGAACCAGAACCGTTTGTAGCCTTTTGTGTCACAGTATATGTTGTACCTGCAACACCAGCAAATGTACCAGAACCAGCAAATGTTGTCACGTTAGTACCAGAAGTACCAGCCGCAATAGTTAACAATGCACCTGCTGGGCCTACTACTAAGCTACCTACTGCTGTTACACCACCTGGCTCTGATGGAGCACCGATGCTGATCTGTGTAGCACCTGCGGTATAACCAGATGAGTTGTTAGCGGCACCTAATGTAATACTACCGATACGGAAACCGCCAATACCGTCATCAGTTGTTACACTTGATGAACCAATGTTGCGATTACCAAAATATTTTTTATGTAAAGGACGTCCCATTTTATTTTCTCCTTAAGAAATAACGGCGTTCTAGGCCGTACGCAGTTGGATATCTGCATAAAATCCACACCATGTGGATCGTACTATGTATTTAGCTGGAAACGAAAAAGGACTTCCGAAGAAGTCCTTTGTCTTATAACAATAATGCTACATTCAGATTAACTGAATTTAACGTTACCTGAAGTGATAGCAACACGACCCAAATAGTCAGCCGCATTACCTAAGCTGGATGCTGTGTTAGACAACTCAACATAACCATAACGTGTCATGAATGATACGACTGGTTCAAATGTTGATGGATCTAGTACAACGCCTGAACTCATCAATGGAATGTATGGGCAATAGAACGCTGGAGCATCAGATTCTGAAGCACCTTTGTAGCCAATCAATACATCTTGTGAGTCACCAGCATAGCTGTTTACATACACTTTCATTGCATTGTTCAATGTACCAACATACTTGGTGTTTGTTGGTGCTTCGAATGTACCTTCTGTTGTACGAGCAAATGCGCTTGTAGTAGCAGATTGTAGAATTGTCAATGCAAATGGGCTAACAACAGCATAGTTACCAGCACCACGACGTGTACGCTGAGCGATCAAGTTAGCAACACGGTTGATCTGAACTGCCAATGCGGCATGCTCGTCACCAACGAATGTAGCTGTACCAGATACAGCGGCTTGGTCATAAGTCTGAGTAGCTGTACCTGCTAATGAAAGCAAGCTAGCCAATACTTCTTGGTCAATTTCAGCAGTAATTTCTTGTGCTAAAGCGGCCATAATTTCTGCTTCTACGTCAATACCTTGTTGAGCTTGTGCATCTTGCGCGGCTTCGAAAGTCCAGCGAGCTGATAACTTACGAGTCTTTGCTTCAACAGTTTGCTTCAAGATTTGAATTGACATGCGCTTACCAGCTTGACCTTCTAAAGTTGCTGTTGAAGCACCTTTAGCTGTAGCAGAGTCATTGCCTGAATAAGCTTCAGCAATCTTGAATGGGCTTAATGCCTCTTCGCCAGCCGCTGTTGCGGTTGAAGAATCTGCATAACGCACACGCAATGTGTGGATCTGTCCAACTGGACCAGTCATTGGTTGTACGCCAACTAGTTCATTAGCAATGACTGTAGGCATAACGCGGCGAATCACTGGAAGGATTACGCGATTTAGTGTGGCAACGTTACCGGCAGAGGTAGCACCAGCTGTTGGGGATTCCATCAAATACTTGCGAGTATTTTCTAGTGTAACCGACATTACTGATTTTTTAGTGCCGTTTAGGCCTTCTAAAAGTGCTTCCTTAGTTTCTGCCCAACGTCCGTTTAGTAGTTCTGACATTTAAATTCTCCTTAAATTTTTAGTCCAGCAAGACGGCGGATATCAATAATGTTATTGTTCTCGCTCTCACTGCTACGATTGGTGTTGGAAACTTTGTTTCCTGTGATTTCTTTTGCCTCAGTTAGTGCCTGTTTTTGTTTTTGTGGAGCTTTACCTGCTATAACAGCTGGTAGGTACTTGTCAAAACTATCGACTAGCTTTGCTGTTCTCACGCTCTCCATTAATTCACTCATAATTACTTTTTGTTCACCGTTAAGTGGCGCTAGCAATTCTGTCATGATTTTTTGACGCTCAATGCTCTCTTGAAGCCTGTGCGACTCTGCTTTTTTGCTTTCTATTACTTTTTGTGCCATGATTACATGAGCTTGCGCTTCAGATAATTCAGCTGTTTTCAAGTCTATGACTTTGAGCAATTTTGCAGTTTCTGATTTTTCATTTAGGTAACTGGTTTGATATTCTGAAGCAAAAGCCTCAAACATCTTACGACCAAAGTCTGAACGACGAGCTGATTCGATGTCTTCTTTCAAACTGGTAAGTTCAGTCGCTAGACCTTCTGTTACCAATGTGTCGACCATCTGTGCCGCTCTTTGTACAAACTGTTCCTTAACTTTTGCAAGTTGTTCACGTCCTTCACGGACTAAACGTACCTTGGTCTCAGCAAGGTCCTGCTTGTCTTTGTAAAATTCTGTAATTTCACGAGCCAATGCTTCCACTACGAAAGTTTCTAACATTCCAAATTTACTTGCCATTACTTTCTGATCTTCGTGTAGCTCTAATACTTCACTAGCCAACTGACGTGTAACGAATTCCTTCATTGTGTCAGCGTCTTGTTTCATCTTAGTAGCGTACTTGACTTTCATTTCTGCAAGTTGATTACGATCTTCTGTAAATTCAACAATTTCTTGTGCTAATTGTTCGCTGATCATTGTGTCCACAGCTTCAATCATCACTTGTTTGTCATGTTCGTATTTTTTGGAAAATTCTTCGCGTAGTTCTTGAGTCAGTACTTGACGAGATTCGGATAAACGAGTCTCGAAAGCCTTTTCAAGTTCAGCTTGGATCTCTTCAGAAATCACGTTGTTTTCAAATAAACTTTTAAGTGCTTCCAACATGTGATTCTCCTTTTATTGGAGTTTGCTTATTATTGACAATAAGCTCTCTTTGAGATATTTCTGTGCCTTAGGATCACCTTTCACCTCTTGCGCTATGCGCAAGGCATTGAATCCGCCGCGATTATTCATCAAGGCTTCATAAATTGGTGTAGGGTATGCCCCTGGAGCACTAGGTTGAGCCACCATATCTACTGTGATGATCTCAAAATCCGATACTTCACCCGATCCGTCACTCTTGACGTTACCGGATCCCCTGCTGGAGACACCTAATTTCACGCCGCTTTCCAGCATTGTGCGAATTAGTTGCCCCATAGGAGTTGGTAAAATTTTAAGTTTACCATAACCATTTGGGCCGTCCATCCACATGTTTGTTATCATGTGACTCACACGGTCCAAATTTATTTTTAGATCATCTGGATGATCCACTTCCCCGAGAACTGAATAGCCGTTTTGAATCTGATCGTTAAGGGTTTTGACAGCCTTGCCAATCTCTTGAACAGGATATACACGCTGGTTAGCGTTTTTTATACCGCCCTGGATGCAAATCCCGGACATGTATAAACTTTTCCCATCTTTGTCATCAGACTCAACGACCATTTTTGCTTCGTTGAAACTGAGATTCTCTCGGAGGTATAGTGACATACTTTAGTATAGTCTCTTTTTAATTACTTACGTGCATTAAGTGGGCTACGAGTATTAGTTGAACCAGTTACTGATCCAGCTTGAGCACCTACGTGCTTACCGTCGCCCTTCTGAGCTTGCTTCTCTGCACCGTGACCTGGTTGTGAAGTTTTAAATGCAGTCTTGCCAGCTTTGCCGCCTGGAACATTCACATTGCCTTTGGCATCTGGATTAGGAACTACGTTTGGCTTAATTACGCCATTGCCTTGAACTGTTGACTTAGCGCCGATATCAGCACTGACTTCACGATGGCCTTGAGCAATGTTAGAAGCTGTGCCGCCCATGTCGTTCTTGCTGGCTACGATTGACTTGGTGTTTACACCGTTGTCGCCGCCAATGTTAGCACCAAAGCCACCATTAACTTTTTCAATGTACTCACGGATCAAACGCTCGTCATCTTCAGCAAACTTATGTGTTACTGTTAGATTGTTGCCGCTTTCCATGTCCATAGGCTCGTCATAGCTTTCGTCTTCTACGCCTGGCTCTGCACCAAATTCGTCACCTGCTGGCTCTTCGGAACCAAATTCGTCACCGCCCATGTCATCACCGCCCATGTGCTCTTCGCCTTGTTCGCCGGCCATTAGCTGTTCGAACTCTGCTTTTAGATCTTCTAAAGCATCTTCTAAATCTTGTACGCGATCTTCTACATCGCCTTCACCTTCTTCTGAATCGCTATCATCGCTATCTGCATCAACGTCACTTACCATGTCGTCTGTGCTGTCTTTGTCGCTGAAATCATCGCCTTCTGCTGAATCATCTGCAGAGTCATCTGCTGAATCATCTAATTTTTTGTCTTCATCTTCGTCTTTGTCTTTACCGAAATCTTCGGCTAGCAATTCTTCGTAGATTTCACGAGATTTTGCTACTACGATGTTGTGGAATATATCTTTGGCTGTTTGTTGATCTTCGTTGATCAAAGCCTCGAGCATGTGCTCGAATTGTGTACGGTCAGTCATGTTTGTCTCCTGTGAATATAATTACAAGGCTGTAAGATATTTACACGTATCAGCAAAATACATGCTGATATAGTGCAAAATCAGGCCATTTTATACTAAACTGCGTATCATGCCGGTTGAGGCGGCGGTTTAGCGTACATTTTGTTAATAAAAGCTAATTCGTGTTCTTGTTCTAATATATGTGCTTCGCTACCTTTACGAAGTTCATTAATTTGTGATAGAGTTAATCTTGTTTTGCGTGTGTCGGATTTGCGCATGACTGTTTGGTCACGCTGGGGATCGTATCGCAAGTCATTGACATTGCGACCAGAGTCGGACATATTAAAAAGTTCTCTAAGAATCATCTTGTATTTATGCTGGAGGAGGAGTTACACCAGCTGGTGGTTCCATACCAGGAGGTGGAGCTAGAGGATTTTCCATACCAGGAGGAGCACTTAGGTCGCTTGCTCCTTCTACATCGCCTGCAATTCCGCCTGCACTTAGTCCTGCACTGCGTAATTCGCCAGCCGCATCTGTATTTGTAGGACTGCCTTCACCTTGTTCTTCAGCCCACATGCGTTCGTTTTCTGCAATTTCGTCGTCGTTTAAACCTAGGAAACGTTTTAGTGCAAAACGATGACTCACATATGGTATGGCTTGAATAGTATTAAATGTATTGATACGTTCTGTATCTAATGCCGCTTGACGACTGCTTGCAAAGTTTAATGGCTCATTAAACATCAAATCAAACAATGTAGCATCAATATTAACACCACGTGTGTGCAAATAACGTTTAAATTCAACATCAAATGAAGTTGATATTAATGCTTGTAAGCGTTCGCAATACTTGTTAAAGCGTAGTTCTTGAATGTATGCTGTACCAACACGACCATCGTTGTAACTGCTGTTACTGTCGTCTGCACCAGTTGGCAAATAGCTACTTGGTATACGTAACCCACGGAATAACTTGTTGGTAAAGTATTTTAAGTCGTCGATCTCGCCTAAGTTGGTACCACCAGGTAATGTTGTAACATCCGATCCACGTCCGTCTGCTGATTTAGGAAAGAAATAATCTTCATTAATTGACAATGGATTGTATGCTGAATCGATAACGTTTTGACCGCCGCCATTTTGGCTAGGAATTCTACGTTGATGGATCTGGTCTTTGACTCTTTCCACAAACGCCATGGCCAGGTGACTGGGCATGTTACCCACATCTATGTGAAAGATGCGTCTTTCTGGAGCACGTTGTATACGATAGATAAGAATCGCATCTTCTAACAGTTCTTTTTGCTTGTAAACTTTAAAGATGTTTTCTAATAAACTATTACCAAAGGGATAGTTGTTATCTAAGCCTTCGCTTAGTGACAAATGAATAACATGTTCTGCATCAACTGCTACTTCATTTTCTTGTTTGTCCCAGCGACTGCCTGTTGTAGGATATGCTCCAGTCATTCCGCGAGCGGCCATGCCACCTGTAGCTGTATTTGTGTTAGTACCACCACGGTTTACATCTTTTACGTTAGGTGTGATTGCTGTTGCTACTAGATTTTGAAAGTTAGGATTAATATCACGTACAATATACTGCTCCGGCTTCTTGCCTTCGCTTTCGTTGGCAATAATTTTAACTACTTTACTTGGATCAACATAAAACCACTTTTGTGTTTCAGGATCACGAATAAAGAAACTATCACCAAACTTGAATGTGTTACGTAAGATGCGGAAAATACGTACATCAAACTGTTGTAGTTTAACCCACTGATTTAAATATTCACCAAGAATCTTTGTTTCTGCATTAGTAGCCTTGCCGCGCCACATAATTTTAAAGGCCGCACTATGTCCGTCTTTGTTTTTTTGTGTACAAAATTCTGCTAAAATGTCTAAAGCCGCATTAACTTCAGGATCTGCATCCATTGTTTCATACTGATTATAACGATCTATACGATTTGGACTGCCACTGTATACATCTGGCAAATAGCTTGAATAGTTTGTTTTGGCTGGGCCCATTCCTGGGCCTCTGTCGTTGCTGATTATACTACGATTTTGCGAACCGACAGGTACTGGTGTAAAAAATTTCTTCCAACTCATATTATATGTGGTCCTTAAGCGACAACGCCGCCAATTTCTCTAGTATTCTTAGCTGTTTCGTTAGCATGACCCACTGCGTCTTTCATACTTCTATCAACAGATGCCATAATACTACTTATCTGATCTAATTTTTCAATCATTAAATTAGAATCAGGCATAGCACTAGCCATTTGCGCAACTGCCTGTTCCACCTGCTGACTTCCACTGCTGACCATGGCTGGAATATTTTTCAATATTGCACTAAGATTGGGATTGCCCAGTGCTGAAGATATGTTGTTTTGAATCATGCCATCCACTTTGGGCATGAACATTTCAGCGCCACCTTCGCCTACAATATATGGCATTCCGGAATCAACACTGCCGCCACCTGCTTTGCCAGGAAATAACTTTTTAAATGCATTAGTCATTGCAGTTTCAAGATTTGCAGGGAGATCTTTAAAAGTTGTATTAGTTGTTGTAAACAATGCATGTACATCTTTAAGCATTCCAGGTATAGCACTTTGTATATTACCGTTGGCATCTATAACCGGCTGTTGCGATTGCGTAATCATTTTTTCTGTATCCGGATGTAATTTTACTGTGCCATCTTTTTCCTTAATAAACTGAGGTATAGAGTTGTTAAGTGATGTAATAACTTTGTTTGTTTCTGCTCCCACTGTGCGCAACACGCCTTGGGCATCTGCAACAAGTTGAGTTCCTATATTTCTAGGATCTTTCATGTTGTATTCACCTTTATTATCCTTAGTGGCTTTTAGAGTTTCTTCCACACCATTTATCATGACTTTCATGTCTTCTGTTATCATGCCTCTGCTCTGTGCCTGTGCTATTTTTGCCATTTCATCTTTGGCTTGAGCCTCAGACATTCCTCCACCTTCTTTGCTCATCAATTTGTTAAGTTGATTGGTATAGTTGGTATATGCATCCCCAGTTTTTTCTGCAAATGCTTCTAGCGCCATTGCACTACCGTTTGTTTGCATGGCAACAAATTCTGCATTTTTATTTCTATCTTGTGCAAGTATTCCAAACAACTCTTTAGTCATTGCGGCCGCTCTATCTTGATCTTCTTTTCTACTGCTAGTGGTAAGTTTACCAATTTCAACCATTTGTTGTGCGGCTCGTGGGCCATAAGTTAATACCAGCTCGGACATTTTTTCGCTGGTTACAACTCCTTTACCAGCAATGCTTTCATTTAGAAGTTTTGCAACTTCAGGAGGTAAAGCCGCGCCTGCATTTTGCACAGCCCGTACACTTGCTCTCATGGCGGGATCATTGTTTAACACAGCAAGCCTAGCACGAACCCTTGCATCGTTTTCCATTGTTTCAATATTTTTTTGCAATTCTCTGCGACTGATACCTGTCAGCTTGGCCATGGTGTCCATTTCTTGTGCTAAATTCACGGCGCTTTTCACCACTGCTTTCATATCCTCTTCGCTTTTGCTATTCAGATTCTGTCTGCCCATACGTATTTGCAAAGCCAATATTTCATTAGCTTCTTTAGGCATTATACCCATGATGTTAAGCATGGATTGTAATTCAGGACTGTTAAGTGTTTTAGAATAGTTGGCAAATGCATCCATGCCAGCTGTGAGTCCGCCTCCAAATTGAAACATGGCAGGTTTGAGTTTTTCCAATGAGTCGCCAAACTCACCAAATGACAAGCCAGTTTTCATAACAGCTTCACGGAACCCAATAGCATTGCCTGCAAAGTTCAATCCTTCTGTACTAAATTTTCTCCAATTGTCTATAGATTCTACCACAACACCGGCCAATGTACCAAATACTGTACCTACTAATCTACCAGGCTCACCAAAGCTGTCAAAGATGCCTTTGACTGTTTGAGCCGCGTCGCCTAGCGACAGGGTATTACTGGATGCTTGTTTTGCAGTGTTCATAGCCCCACTGAAAATTGCCTTCATGGGGTCAAATGCATCTTTGGCTATATCCAAAAGGCTGGCATTGCCGCCATTTCTAGGTGCGTTATAATTGTTCGAGCCTGCGCCCGCAGTTTTAAACCCTTCAGTAATAGCGGTAGTGATTTGCCGTAATTCAGCGTCAGTCATGTTATTTTTTCCTAGAAATATGCGTACATAAATACCTTACAGTATATTTATCTGGAGATAATAATGGCCACAAACCCATTGAAGAAATATTTTAGACAACCAAAGGTCTATATAGGATTACCTAGTAAAGGCATTTACAATCAACCCGGAGCGTTGAACGGCGATCCAACAAACATTCCTGTTTTTGGAATGACTGGCATGGACGAAATTTTAATCAAAACTCCAGATGCTTTATTAAACGGGGAAGCCACTGTAAAAGTCATTGAAAGCTGTTGTCCAATCATACAGGATGCGTGGGATCTGTGCTTGCTGGATCTTGACATGATCCTCACCGCTATTAGAATTGCAACTCAAGGCAACACTATGCAGGTATCACATGCTTGTACAAATTGCGGCGCAATTAATGACTACGATGTTGAACTGGGTACCGTTATTGAACACTACAGTAAATGTGAATACGACAGTAAGATTGTTTTAAAAGATTTATCAGTTAAGATACAACCGTTGACTTATAAACAATGGACTGAGTTTCAAGTAAAAAACTTTCAGCTACAAAGACAATTAAAACAAATTATGGAAATAACAGATCCAGCACAACAAACTGCACTGGTTTCTGAAATGTATACTAAAATAACGTCTATACAAAAAGAAGCTATATTTTTACAAATTGCCAGCGTTGATACCGGCAATCAAATAGTTGAAGAGCGAGAGTTTATCAGTGAATGGCTTGCTAACTGTGACAAAACTATTTTTGATGCTGTAAAAGCTATAGTTGAAAAAAATAGGATAGCATGGGAAATTCCTAAAATTTCTGCCAAGTGCGACAGTTGCGGAACTGAAAACAATGTGTCGATAACCCTGGATCAAGCAAGTTTTTTCGCGACAGCCTAGTTAGGTTAGATAACACAGATATTGAAGAATATCTAACTAGGCTAGAAGAAGCCATTAAAAATTACAAAACACAACTGTATCAAATATGTTGGTACATGCGTGGCGGTGTAACTATAGATAATTTATTGTTTGATTTAAGTTTAGAAGACATCAAAATGATGAATTCTATAATACAAAATAATATCGAAATTACAAAGAAAAGCGGACTGGCTTTAATTTAAAGATCCAGTAGGCGCTATCATAGGTTTGAAATCTTTTTGTATATCCGCTTTGGCTTTTTCCATGTCAGCATAGCTGGCTAATTTTGGACCAGCTTGTGCGGCTCCGTTAGCCGCAACAGCCGCGCCGGTAGCGGGATTGATTTGGCTAATGGGTATATGCAATTTGTCTTCGATATGCCCAGCCAACCAGTCCCAGGAACCTGCAACACCCTTGCCGCCGAATCTAATCAGCTTCATCAACGACTGTCCTAATAATCCTTGGACAAACTCTGTACTTAAAGATGCTTGTAATGCAAGTATAGCGGCATGCCCTATAATTTTTCCTTTACTGCCAAGGCCTTTTTCGATCACATCTACTAATTTATTCAGCATAGGAGTACCATTGCGAACCCAAATGATAATTGGCTTCATTAAAATCTGCGTGGCGATTATTCCATAATACTGATCACGAGCATTGTCAATATATTCATTTTTTTGTTCTTGTGTGTAGTTGGCAAATGCAGGATTGCTGGCTCTGAATGTTTCCAAATCTTGTTTGGCTATTTGCTCTAATGCATACAGATTCACATTGAGTATGCCAACCAGTGCTGTGATTCCAATGATCTTAAAGATTTTCAAGGATGCCGGGTCATATTTTGTCAAAGATTCTTGAGCCAATGCTTCTGCTTGCTTGGCATTGGCCTTGATCCAAGATTGTGCCAAGGTCTCAATCTGT
>Ga0304728_1000351_pt1 | contig 39603 bp, 35 predicted proteins | sample C_130625_MF_Meta_FD_190476 | JGI IMG/M metagenome (GOLD analysis project Ga0304728, IMG submission 190476) | Freshwater microbial communities from Lake Croche, Canada to study carbon cycling - C_130625_MF_MetaG (v2) (version 2) | ecosystem: Environmental > Aquatic > Freshwater > Lake | place... | reverse complement strand
ATGCGTATCGCACTTGGTTGCTGGCAGTGGGCCACGATCGACAGCGCACGCAGCGCGTTCTCTGATCTTTGCTCGCGATAACGATATCGATGCGGTCATCACCAATGCAGCGCGTATGCGCGATCGCACCGATGGGCCACTAGCCGATATCCTCGATTGTGCGCGCCAATTAGTTCCGCTCCATCCGCGCAACGTCGAACGCCGTAATGCAGAAGGCTACTTAAAGAGCAGTGACGAGATGATTACACTTGCCGCTGAAATTGCGCGAGCAGCGGGCGAACGTACACCGCGGGCATTACTCAAGACAACGCGTCAGTGGGCCGAACGCGCAGTCTTATCACCGCATCGCGATATTGGTTTAGATGGCATTCACTTACCCGAACCCCATGTTGTCGGTGCCGATTCACCTGCTGCAATGCGCTCATTGCTACGCACTCGCTCTGAAGCTGGAATCAATTGGCGCTATAACGATGGCGCAACTATCGCAAAAGCGCGTGCGCGACTTGATGATGAACTCTCAATCGTTGCAACGCTGGGATATGAGTCTTACTTCTTAACAGTTGCAGATATCACCGATATGGCACGCGCTGCCGATATCCGTGTAGCAGCGCGTGGCAGTGGCGCAGGTTCGCTGATCTGCCACTTACTTGGAATATCAGGCGTTGATCCGATGCAACATGGATTATTGATGGAACGTTTCTGCTCGCCATTGCGCCGCGCACTTCCTGATATCGATATCGATGTTGAATCGGCACGGCGCCTAGAAATCTACGAGATGGTCTTTAAGAAATATGGCCCCGCTACGTGGGATCAACCTGGGGTTCTCTCGCGATGTGCCACCGTTGCCATGGTTGATACATATCGGGCGCGCAATGCAATTCGCGATGCAGGAGCTGCCCTCGGAATGCCTGCGATGGAGATTGATCTGCTTGCAAAATCGATGCCACATATTCGTGCAGGCAATATCGATGCAGCTCTTAACTCACTTCCTGAACTGAAGAACTTCAATACATCAGCGCCCTTAACCCGCGCCACCATTGCACTTGCCGCTCGTCTCGATGGTCTACCACGACATTTAGCGATGCATCCCTGCGCCATGGTCTTATCTGATGCAGCTTTTCTCGATCGCGCACCTGTGCAGTTCAACGCTGGTGGATTTCCTATGGTCGAATTCGATAAAGATGATGTCGAAGATATTGGTTTATTAAAACTCGATATCTTGGGCGTACGAATGCAATCAGCAATTGCTCATGCAGTACATGAAATCAAACGAGTCGAAGATCAAGAACTCGATATCGATGCAGTGGCACTCGATGATGCCGATACATATGCCCTCATTCAATCAACGCGCACACTCGGAATCTTTCAAGTAGAAAGCCCCGGACAACGCGAACTTGTTGGAAAGCTTGAGCCGCGCACCTTTAACGATCTGGTTATCGATATCTCACTCTTTCGGCCGGGGCCTGTTAAGAGCGACATGATTCGCCCATTCCTTGAAGCGCGTCATGGCTTTCGCCCGGCGCAGATTATTCATCCTGACTTGCTACCGATCTTGTCTGAAACTGAAGGCGTTGTTGTCTTTCACGAACAAGTCATTTCAATCATCTCGGTAATGACAGGTATCTCCCTTGCTGCAGCTGATGAAAAACGCAGAGCGTTGGGGGATAGGGCCGGTCAACAAGAAGTCTGCGATTGGTTCTTTCCTGCCGCAACTGAACGTGGGTACGAACTGAAAATCATTACTGAAATCTGGGATGTTCTGCGCGCCTTTGCATCCTTCGGTTTCTGTAAAGCACATGCTGCTGCCTTTGCTCTGCCCACTTATCAATCGGCATGGCTGAAGACACATCACCCTGCAGCATTTATCGCAGGGATATTGACCCACGACCCCGGCATGTATCCCAAGCGCTTGTTGCTCGATGAAGCGCGCCAGATTGGCGTGGGAATTGCGCCCCTTGATATCAATAAGTCATCTGCTGACTATCGCATCGAGCGCACACTCGATGGCGATGCAGTGCGTATCGCTTTCTCTAGCATTGCTGGAATATCTGAAAAAGAGATTGCATCCATCATTACAGGCCAGCCCTACATTGATCTCGCTGATTTCTATCGCAGATCTGGTGCATCAACACCGGTAGTTGAGAATCTGATTATGACCGGTGCCTTTGATTCGGTGCATACCAACCAACGCGATTTATTGTTGCACTTTAACGATCTACAGAAATCGCCAGTCAGCAATCTTCCGGGGTCACAAATGACGCTGGGCTTTGCGGCTCCTGCTCTTGAAAGTAGTGGGTTACAACCCTTGAATGTGGCCGAGAAAGTGCGCAGCGAAGTCGAGCGTTTAGGTATGGATGTCACCCAACATATGCTCAGTTTTTATGCGCCATTTCTCAATGCAATTGGTGCTGTTAAATCTTCTGATCTACTTTCGCTACGTTCTAATTCATCAGTGCTTGTCGCTGGCGTAAAAGTGGCGTTGCAAACTCCGCCAGTACGTTCAGGTCGCCGCGTTATCTTCTTAACTCTTGATGATGGATATGGCTGCAGCGATTCAACCTTCTTTCCTGATGCACAAGTCGATCATGCATCAACGCTCTACTCCACATCCTTGCTTTTGGTGCGCGGACAGACTCGTCGCACAGGTGCTCGAGGTATCTCTATTCGTGCAACAGCAGTGTGGGACTTACGCCTTGCCTACGAAAAATGGCGTGCTCAAGCAGATAGTGTGGCGATATGACGGCGGAAGAGATAGAAGAATCCACGATTCTGCATGTCGATATGGATGCCTTCTATGCATCTGTCGCCGAACTCGATAATCCGCAATATAAAGGTAAGGCGCTCGTTGTCGGCGCAGGTGTTCGCGGGGTTGTCCTGTCGGCAAATTACGAAGCTCGCAAATTTGGAATCCGCGCTGCTATGCCAGTGGGACGGGCAAAACGGATGGCACCCCATGCCATCTTTATCGCACCCGAACATCATCGGTACTCTGAAATCTCAGAGCGCGTGATGGCAATCTTCAATTCATATACACCGCTTGTTGAACCCATCTCACTCGATGAAGCATTTCTTGATGTGACTGGCTCGCAGAAGCTTTTTGGTACAGGGCGCGAGATCGCAGCAAAGATCCGAGCCCAGGTGGAGAAAGAAGAAGGCATTACTTGTTCTGTGGGAATTGCACCCTCTAAATTTATTGCAAAGCTTGCATCTCAACATTGCAAGCCCAATGGAATGCTTGAAATAAAATCAGATCGCATCCTGCAATTTCTCCATCCACTGCCCGTGCGTGCAATTTGGGGAGTGGGACCTAAGACTGCTGAATCTCTTGATCGATTAGGGCTGCATACAGTTGCCGATATCGCCAATACTCCGCGTTCTACACTGATTCGCGCGCTAGGTGATGCAACAGGTGAATCCTTATACGAACTTGCATGGGGGCGCGATTACCGCGATGTTGTCGTTAATGAACCAGAAAAAAGTATCGGTAATGAAGAGACATTCTCACGCGATATTGATTCCCCCGAAGAACTCTTGCGCGAATTTCTGCGCATGACCGAGAAAGCAACTGCGCGATTGCGTGAAGCACATCTCTTTGCAAAGACCATCACCATCAAAATTAAATTTGCAGATTTCACATCCATCACGCGTTCAAAGACGGTGCCACTGGCAATCGATAGCACTCACGAGACATATGAAATTGTGAAGAAGTTATATCTAGCTCTCAATAATGAAGGTGCCCGCATTCGCTTAGTCGGCGTCTCACTCGGCAATCTTCAAGACGGAGTGCCTGAACAACTCGAACTCGGCGCCCGCGAATTTGGTTGGCGCGAGGCAGATACCGCTATCGATAAGGCGAAGGCCCGTTTTGGCGGGGCTAGTGTGCGTCCTGGGCGCTTGATTAAGCCTGAAAATGGCTCTGAAGGCCACGAGTAACGCGGAGTAGCGCACAATTGCGAACTGTTCTATTCTCTCTATATGGCTCTCTCTGATCGCGAACGTCGCCTCCTGGCTGAGATGGAAGAAGCTCTCGCCACAGATGACCCACGCCTAGAGTCACGACTTGCTGGAGCCACAATGGCGCCGCCACGTCCACGCCTTCTGCTCGGCACCCTCGTTACCTTTGCTGGAATCGCAGTGATCTTTACAGGCCTTGTCGCAAAGACGACCTATATCGGAGCCCTCGGCTTCGTCCTCGCTCTGACTGGCGTACTCCTGCTCATCCGCTCAATCAGTCGTCCAATGCCGGGGCGAAACCGTAATAAGGCAGCTCGTAAATCATTCTCAGCTCGCCTTGAAGAGCGCTGGGATCGTCGAAACTTTCAGTAAGTAGCCCAACTTCACCAAGCCCTGACCCCATCGGTCGGGGCTTTTTTCATGCTCAAAAACCGTGGGGAGAGGTGGGGCGGGATAGGGAAAATAATGGGTAGGAGTGGTGTAAAAAGGGGGAAAGTGGTGTAAAGTGGGGAATTGAGCGCCATTTCACGCTCAACGACCTTGGGGAAGGCGGTGAAGTCAATGTTTCTTGGAACTCATGAGCCACGCCTTGATGAGAAAGGCCGCCTCATCCTTCCCGCCAAATTTCGTGATGATCTCTCAGCTGGCCTTGTCATTACTAAGGGACAAGAGCGATGCCTCTATGTCTTCCCAGCATCTGAATTCGCAACGATCACTGAAACGTTGCGCCAAGCACCAGTAACTGCAAAGAGCGCTCGCGATTACCAGCGCGTGATGTTTGCAGGCGCTCACGATGAAATTCCAGACCGTCAAGGTCGCGTCACCATCCCACAAGGTCTTCGCACATATGCGGGCCTTGAAAAAGAGTGCGTCGTCATTGGCGCAAATACTCGCGTTGAAATTTGGGATAGCGCTGCATGGAGTGAATACCTCGCTGATCGCGAAAAGAGTTTTGCTGATGTTTCTGAAGAAGTTTTTCCGGGACTTTTTTAAAACATCAGCAAAAAACATTTAAAACTTAATAGGTAAGAAAAAGCAGTACCGCATGACACAACTACATAGAGCGCTCATTTGTGGCCACCGCCGACCTCTCCATTCATGTTAGGCCGGCAGCGGCGCCCCTTCCCCGGCGTCGCTATCGAAAAAAGATCCGTCGGCCGGCGGTGACCAGAGATGAGCACTCGAAAGTTTTTGCACAAGGCACCACCAGAGAACGGGGGAGACGATGCAACATATATCGGTAATGCGCGATCGCTGCGTTGAACTTCTCGCTCCCGCAATTCTTGCAACTAGCAACCCAGTTGTAGTTGATGGAACTCTTGGTCTTGGTGGCCACACAGAAGCCTTATTACAGCGCTTTGAGAACCTTACTGTTATTGGAATTGATCGCGACCAGATTGCACTCGAGCGTGCAACCGCGCGCCTTGCACCATTTGCAGATCGCCTCAAGACTGCGCATTGCGTCTTTGATCAACTCTCTAGCGTTGTTGAAGGTTTGGGTTATACCCATATCAATGGCGCACTCTTCGACCTTGGAGTCTCATCAATCCAACTTGATGAATCAGAGCGCGGATTCTCGTACTCCGTAGATGCGCCCCTTGATATGCGCATGGATCGCAGCCGTGGAATCACCGCATCAGAGATTGTAAATACCTACGAGCCAGGAAAGCTCGTGCAGATTTTGCGCACCTATGGCGAGGAAAAGTTTGCAACTCGTATCGTTGAAAATATTGTGAAAGCGCGAGCAAAGGCGCCTCTGAACTCAACTACTGAACTAGCAACTCTTGTGAAGAACAGCATTCCTGCTGCCACCCGTCGTACTGGTGGAAATCCTGCAAAGCGAACATTCCAAGCTCTGCGCATCGAAGCCAATGATGAACTTGGAGCAATAACTCGCGCCTTGCCTGATGCTCTCGAACTTCTCATGGTCGGCGGTCGACTTGTTGTGATGTCATTCCAATCTCTTGAAGATCGCATCGTTAAAGAGATCTTTGCAGAAGCTTCAACATCTAAATCTCCAAGAAATCTTCCTGTCGAACTACCCGAGTATGCAGCGAAGTTTGAACTTGTCTTCCGCTCCAGCGAAACACCTACTGCAGAAGAGCTCGAATCAAACCCACGGTCGGCATCAGTGCGCCTTCGTGCGATTGAAAGGGTGGCTGCGTAATGGCTGTAGCAACTGCTCGCAAAGTCGCACCTCAACAGGTTGCATCTAAAAAGCCTGCAGCAAAAGTTAAGAAGCAAGTTTCAGAGCGCACTGCCGAGATCATCTCGGGGTTGTTTACAGAAGTCACACCTGGCGCACGAGCTACGCACAAGTTCTTTGCAACATTCCTGACAGTTGTTGGTCTGGTTGGTTTCTTGACTCTGCTCGGGATTAACACTCTTCTTGCCCAAGATGCATTTACTCTTTCAAACCTCAAGATTGAAGCAAAGTCAGTTGCAGACCAACGCGATGCCATCAATCGCCAGATCGATTCACATGCGGCCCCTGAGAAGTTGGCGGCGGCGGCAGCTGCGCTGGGCATGCGACCTTCGGAGACTCCAGTGTTTCTCAATCTTTCGACAGAAGATCCCGGAGTAACGAATGGGTAATCTTCTTCTTGCAAAGTCGCGCATCAATATTCTCGTGATTACAATTTTTGGCCTCTTTATCCTCTTGGCCTGTCAGCTCTTTCGAGTTCAGGTTGTTCAAGCAAATAGTTATCAAGCTAAAGCTGCTAATGAGATGCAATCAACTCGAGTCATCCCGGCACCGCGTGGTGACATCACGGATGTAAATGGAATCGCATTTGCGCGAAGCGTCTCGGCAATCAGCGTTATTGTTGATCAGACTCAGATTACTGATCCAGCGCGAGTTGCAAATTTCGTTGCACCAATTTTGGGTCTATCTGTTGCAGATGTGCAGAACAGCATCACAGGCACCCGCAAGTACTCAATAGTCTTAAAGAATGGACGTCCTGCGCTCTGGGATCAGCTCACCGAAGCTATCTATGGCTACAACAAGCTCTTAGATAATCAGCATTTTGATCAGCGCATTATTGGTTTCTTCCCTGAGCGTTCTTACATTCGAGATTATCCATCGGGAGAACTCATCTCCTCCCTTATTGGTTTTGTTCGAGCAGATGGAATTGGCGCTACAGGTCTTGAATCGAGTATGAATTCAAAGATTACGGGTACTGAAGGTAAGTACTCATATGCACGTGGCTATGGCGCAGAAATTCCAGGATCGCAGCGTGACATTATCTCAGCCAAAGCTGGCACCAATGTGCGCCTGACAATAAATCGCGATGTGCAATGGGTGGCAGCGCAAGCGATTGCAGATGCAGTCAAAAGTTCAGGTGCCTCTAGCGGAACTGTTATTGTCATGGATCCCAAGACGGGCGCAATTGTTGCGCATGCAACAGCACCGACTTTTGATCCCAATAACACCAAGAACGTTTCCCTTAATTTGATGCGCAATCCATCGGTGCAAGATGTCTACGAACCTGGGTCAACAGGCAAGGTTATGACAATGGCTGCAGCGCTGGAAGAGAAGACAATTACACCAACGACAGTATTTACTGTGCCGTATATGTTGATGCGCGCTGGTTCTTCCTTCCATGATCACCAACATCACCCCACGCAGCACTTAACAACTTCAGGAATCCTTGCTGTCTCAAGTAATACTGGAACAATCCAAGTGGGAGAAACTCTCAGCCATGACACACTCTTTAATTATTTGAGAATGTTTGGAATTGGCACCAAGACTGGATCTGGATTACCAGGTGAGTCAGCAGGTATTTTGCGCGCTGTCTCGGATTGGTCAGGAACTACCGCACCAACAGTTGCATTCGGTCAGGGTTATTCAGTGACTGCGATGCAAGCGACAAGCGTCTTTGCAACAATTGCAAATAATGGAGTTCGCGTATCACCAACAGTGATCGCTGGAACAAGTGATGCTTCAGGACATTTCACACCAACTGCTACACGCACAAGTACGCGCGTGATTAGTGAAGATACAGCGATCAAACTTCGACTGATGATGGAGAGCGTCGTTTCACCAGAAGGTACTGCGCCCAGTGCTGCAATCCCCGGGTATCGCGTAGCGGGTAAGACCGGAACTGCGATGCGTTATGAAGCGTCAACTGGTCGATACACCGGCTATACAGCTTCCTTTATCGGCTTCGCACCAGCAGATGTTCCACGCTATGTTATTAGCGTGACGCTTCAAGATCCGCATAATGGTCACTACGGAGGTTCACTCTGTGGTCCAGTCTTTAAAAAGGTTATGACATTTGTCTTGCAATCAGAACATGTTGCACCGACCGGTACAAAAGTACTTCCTGTAGCACTCACACAGGCAGAACTCACTCATCCTCGTGCGACATTGGTGAGCGTTAAGAAGCAATGATTCGCACTGTCGAGACCTTCACAGCTTCGCTGGCTGATGCAGCGCAATTAGTTGGTGCAACATGTAGTGGCGATAGTTCAATAACTTTTACCGGCGTAACTCACCGCGATAGTGATGTTGAACCTGGTGATCTCTTTATTGCAATTCCTGGAGCACATGTACACGGCGCATCCTTTGCGAAGGCAGCTCACAGTCGAGGCGCGGTTGCAGTACTGACTGATGCGGCAGGGGCTCAGATGTTCACTGATGTGCCAACGCTTGTCGTCAATGATGTCCGCAACGCCGCTGGACTGATTGCGGCTTCACTCTTTCGCTATCCGATGCGCGATATGCACAGCATTGGTATCACTGGCACCAATGGAAAGACCACTGTTTCCACACTTCTCTATCAGATCTTTGAAGCAGCTGGCAGAGATACAGGTTTAATCGGAACTGTTGAAACCCGCATCAGTAAAGATGTCATTCCTAGCTCTCGTACAACGCCGGAAGCACCTGAGCTGCAATCGCTGGCCGCAACCATGCGCGAACGTCATATGCGCCATCTCGTGATGGAGGTCTCTAGCCACGCACTCTCACTCCAGCGTGTGAAGGGCTCACACTTTGCAATTGCTGCCTTCACTAATCTTTCACAAGACCATCTTGATTTTCATCATGACATGGAGAATTACTTCGCTGCAAAGGCATCCCTCTTCACTCCCGAATACTGCGAACAAGCATTGATCAATATTGATTCAGAGTATGGGGTACGACTAGCGGCAATGGCGAGCGTTCCCGTAACGACGGTATCTCGAACACAGAAGAGTGCAACGTGGCATTTCGTCGAGATTACTGAGACAACGACAGGAGCGGAATTTAGTATCCGTGGAGCTGGTGGAATATTGATCGAATCTCGAACCACGCTATTTGGTGGATATAACCTGGATAACCTCTTACTTGCTATTGCGATTGCATCCGAATCCGGGATTGATCCGATTGAACTAGCTTCAGTAATCCCGCATCTTCTAGGTGCACCAGGTCGACTTGAACCTGTTCTCCTTGGCCAGAGTTATAAAGCAATTGTGGATTATGCACATAGCCCTGATGCAGTAACCAATGTGTTATCAGCTGCACGTGATTTCACATCAGGCAAAGTTATTGCAGTTCTTGGCTGCGGTGGAGACCGCGATGCAGCTAAGCGTCCATTAATGGGCGCTGCCTTAAGCCACGGATCTGATATCGCAATCTTCACAAGCGATAATCCTCGGTCAGAACTTCCATCAGTGATTCTGAAAGAGATGACAAGTCAACTCTCGATAACTGAGCCATCTTGCATTATCGAAGATCGGCACGATGCGATTCGCTATGCAGCAAGTATTGCTGGTGCAGGAGATACAGTGTTGATCTTAGGTAAGGGTCACGAGAGTGGACAAGAAGTTAACGGTGTCGTGACACCATTTGATGATCGTATTCAATTGGCTCAGGCAATCGAGGCCACTCCATGATTCCTATGAAAGCTTCTGAAATAGCTGTCGTCGTCAATGGAACTCTGCATGGCAGCGATGTTCTTGTATCAGAGGCACCCGTCATAGATTCACGAGTAGCAATTGATGGTTCTCTCTTTCTTGCAGTTCAAGGTGAGAATGTTGATGGCCATGGCTTTGTCGATGATGCCTTTGCTCACGGAGCAGTCCTTGCAATTACATCAAAGCCGGTAAGTCAGAGACACATCATTGTCGATGATGTCGTCGCTGCACTTGGCAAGCTTGCCCAGCATGTCCGAAGCAATCTCTTAGATCTGACTGTCATTGGCATTACAGGTTCGCAGGGAAAGACAACGACAAAGGAGCTGCTTGCATCAATCCTGTCATCTGCGGCACCAACAGTTGCTCCTCACGGAAATTTCAATAATGAGATTGGCGCACCAATTTCACTCCTGCACTGCACGGAAACTACCAAGTACTGCATCGTCGAGATGGGCGCACGACATCCTGGAGATATCGCTCATCTCTGCTCGATTGCTCAGCCAAATATCGGGGTCGTGCTCAGGGTAGGCAGTGCACATGTTGGTGAATTTGGATCCATGCAGGCAATTGCAGAAACAAAATCTGAACTGATTCAATCGCTTGGCCCAGAAGGAATCGCAATCTTAGGTACCTACGATGATTTCACTCCAGCGATGGCCAGAGCGCATAAAGGAAAGACTCTGACCTTTGGCGAATCGAGTGAATGCGATATTCGTGCTACAGATATTGAAGTCCGTGAAGGTCGTGCTCATTTTGATCTCATCACACCTGAAGGACGCAGCGCAGTCGGGCTTCGCATCGTTGGCCTTCATCAAGTTGCCAATGCCCTTGCTGTGGCCTCAGTTGCAACAGTCTTAGGTTTTTCATTAGACCAGATTGCAAGTGGACTTTCGACTGCAGAGTCAGAGGCAAAGTGGCGCATGGAGATTGAAGAACTTCCATCTCTCGTCCTTATCAACGATGCGTATAACGCAAGCCCCGAAGCTACGGCTGCGGCGCTTCAGACTCTTGCCCTCTTTGCCCAAGAACGAGGGGGAGAATCATGGGCGTTTTTAGGAAAAATGCATGAACTCGGCGAGTCATCGAATACAGATCATGCAGCTATTGGCACCCTTGCGTCAGAACTAGGAATCGACCATCTCGTCTGCGTAGGAGCGCCTGAATATGCCGCATCGATCTCGGCATCAAGTGCGACATCAATTCATCGATGCGCAGATATTGCAGAAGCGATAGAAGTCGCTAATAATCTCAGTAAGGGCGATGTCGTCTTAGTAAAAGCTTCACGATCTGAGAAGTTAGAAATTTTGGCAGATGCAATATCTGCTCAATGGTTACGTAGTATTCAGGAGGGCGAGACAGAATGAAATTGATTTTGATTGCCGGAGCCTTGGCTCTTCTCTTCTCGCTCATCGGAACGCCCGCACTCATCAAGATTCTGGGACGCCGTGGGTATGGCCAAATTATTCGTGATGATGGTCCATCTAGTCATCAAACAAAGCGTGGAACGCCAACTATGGGTGGCATTGTCATTATCTTTGGTTCACTGATCGCCTACCTCCTAGCTCACTTGATTACCCAGAGCTCAATTACCGTCTCCGCAGTTCTTATTCTTGGTCTTGTGGTCTCCCTTGGCCTTGTTGGCTTTATCGATGACTACATGAAAGTCTCTCGACAGAATTCACGCGGCATCAGCGGTAAGCAGAAGATTGTTGGACAAGTCCTCTTCGCATCCATCTTTGGTTATCTCGGAATTCATTTCCCAGATAGTGATGGTTTAACTCCTATTTCACATAATCTTTCAACTGTTCGAGATACCAGTATTTCCTTGGCGGTAGTTCTCGTCATCATCTGGGTTGCTTTTATGGTCACTGCAACAAGTAATGGTGTAAATCTGACAGATGGTCTTGACGGTCTTGCAACAGGTGCATCAGTGATGACATTTCTTGCCTTCCTATTAATCGGTGTCTGGGAGTTTGGACAAAGTTGCGCTGTTAACGCCACAGGAAATTGTTACAACGTTCGTGATCCACTTGACCTTGCAGTCCTTGCTGCAGCATTTGCAGCTTCGTGTACAGGATTTCTTTGGTGGAATGCATCTCCTGCAAAGATTTTTATGGGGGATACGGGATCCCTTGCACTAGGTGGTGCGTTGGCAGGGCTTGCGACGTCACTCCGCGTTGAATTACTACTCATTCCACTCGGCGGACTCTTCGTCATCATCACTCTCTCTGTGGCTCTTCAAGTTCTCTACTTCAAAGCAACCGGTGGAAAACGTCTCTTTAAGATGGCTCCACTTCAACATCACTTCGAATTGTTGGGTTGGGGCGAAGTGACGATTGTTCTGCGATTCTGGATCATTGCTGGGCTCAGCGTTGCACTTGGACTTGGACTCTTCTACACCCAATGGGTTGCTGGCTAAATTCCCATGGCGCAGGCACTGTATTCAGATCTTCGTGACAAGCGCGTTCTTGTTGCAGGTGCGGGCGTTACTGGTGTTGCATGTGCGCAGGCGTTACTTCGAAAAGGTGCAGTTGTAACAATCGCTGACGAGAAAGTGGCTGAGCTAGAAGGTTTTGATGTTCTTTCTCCTGCATCGATCACGATTGGTGATTATGAATTTCTCTTAATTTCACCTGGATGGCGTGATGATCACCCGCTCATTACGCGCGCACGAGAAGCGGGTCTATCTCTGATCAACGAGATTGATTTTGCGTGGAGCCTCAAGCACCCTGCACAAAAGTGGATTGCTCTGACAGGCACAAATGGCAAGACAAGTACTGTCGAATTAACTGCGCAGATGCTGACCTCAAGCGGAGCCAGCGCAATCGCATGCGGCAATGTTGGAACTACTGTGATCGAATCTGTTGAATCCGCCGAAAAATATGACTTTCTTGTCCTTGAACTCTCATCATTTCAATTGCATTGGATGGAAGATCCCAGCTTTGTTGCTGTCGCAATTTTAAATATTGCAGAGGATCATGTTGATTGGCATGGAAGCTTCGATGCCTATGCCAAAGATAAGCTCTCTATTCTTGATAAGTCATCGACTGCAATCCTCAATGGTGATGATGGCGAGATTGTGACTCGAACATCTCATTGGCAGGGCACCAAAATTTTCTTCTCACTCGACACCCCAGCTCCCGGCCAAATCGGTGTCGTAGAAGAGTTACTTGTGGATCGCGCATTTGTGGCAGATCCGCAAGAGGCAGCGATGATCTCTGAACTCGCTGAGGTTAAGCCAACTGTTCCTCATAATGTCTCCAACGCACTTGCAGCAGCTGGTCTTGCGCGCACCGTAGGGGTTTCACATGAAGCAATCCGCCAAGCAATTACAGCCTTTACTCCAGGCAAACACCGTATTGAGAAAGTTTTAGAGCGCGATGGAATTACCTGGATCAATGACTCCAAAGCAACTAACCCACATGCTGCAGCGGCATCCATCTTGTCTGCTCTCTCAGTCATTTGGGTCGCCGGAGGTTTAGCAAAAGGTGCGACGATGGATGAACTCATCGAACGAGTGAAGGCGCGAGTTAAAGTTGCCATACTCATTGGAACTGATCAAGAACTCATTGCACAGGAAATCCGTACTCGGGCGCCCCAGATTGAAATAGTTTCTATTGCAACTCCATCGGATTATGTAAAGGGTGCAACCAGCAACTCTTTGATGGAAGAAGTCGTTCGAGCCGCGCGGAAACGGGCCACTTCGGGGGATACCGTCCTCTTGGCCCCTGCCTGCGCATCGATGGATCAATTTATTTCCTATAGCGATCGTGGCAATCGATTCGGAGCAGCAGTGGAAAAGGTAATTCGCGATGGCAACTAAGACTCAGACTCACTTTCTCTCAAAGCCTGTTAATCATTTATATATGTTGCTTATCAGCGCTGGTGCACTCACATTCCTTGGCCTGATCATGGTCTTCTCGGCTTCCTCAATTCACTCCATCGATACCAAGGGAAGCGCAATCTCTTTTCTTCTTCGCCAACTTCTCTTTGTTGCAATCTCAATTCCACTTGCAGGCTATCTCTCCAAGCTCTCCATTGGTCGATGGGAGCTGGTGGGTCGCTTTGGATTATTGATCTCCATCGCACTCTTAGCAGTGCTCCTCATTCCAGGCGTAGGCAAAACTGTCAACGGTAATACCAACTGGATTGACCTTAAATTCTTCGATATTCAACCCAGCGAATTTGCAAAGTTCTTTATGATTTTATGGGCAAGTTTCTTGCTTGCACGTAAAGAAAATGCTGGCAAGTTCACGGTCAATGTATTTGCACTCATTACACCAGGATTTCTTCTCATTATGGTGCTTGTGATGTATGGCCATGATCTTGGTACCGCATCAGTGCTCGCAACAATTCTGACAGGACTTCTCTTTGTTTCCGGAATTCGCTTACGTCTACTTGGTGGAATCACTGCAGTGGGAGCCTTAATCCTTGCAGGCTTCATCGTGACTTCGGGATATCGTGCCGCTCGCTTTCTCGTATTTCTCAATCCTTTTGCTCCAGCAGATTACAAATATGCTGGATGGCAACCGGCGCACAGCTTGTTGGGGTTAGCAAGTGGCGGGCTCTTTGGAGTCGGTCTTGGTGGAAGTCGACAGAAATGGGGCAATCTTGCAGAAGCCCACACTGACTTTATCTTCTCTGTTATCGGTGAAGAGCTTGGCTTGATCGGAACAATCAGCGTTCTCATTCTCTTAACTGCTCTTATCTACTCAATCTTTAGAATCGCCCTTCGCGCACAAGAGCCAATGGTCCGTTTTGCATGCGCTGGAATCGGATGCTGGATCGCAATCCAAGCTTTTCTCAATATTGGATCTGCAACGAGCGTTCTTCCCGTTGTGGGAGTAACTCTTCCCTTAGTCTCTTACGGTGGCTCTGCATTGGTGGCAACTATCTGCGCAATTGGATTTGTCGCAGGTGCTGCCTTGCGCGACCCGGCAGTACGAAGAGAAGTTGTGAAGAAACGGACCACGTGAAGCGAATAGTTCTAGCAGGTGGTGGAACAGCTGGCCATATTGAGCCGGCGCTAGCTGTTGCGCGCGAGCTACGTCATCGCTACCCGCACTGTGAGATCACACTTCTTGGAACCGAATCAGGGCTCGAGACTCGACTGGTACCAGATGCTGGTTTTGATCTCGCTCTCATTACTAAGGTAAAAGTTGCACGTTCCCTCTCTCCCTCGTTGCTACTTCTTCCTTTTACGCTTCTACGTTCTATTACTCAATCGGTTCAGATACTTCGAAAGGCCGATGCCCTCGTAGGTTTTGGTGGATATGTTTCAGGGCCTGCGTATTGCGCAGCTGCCCTGACTCGCACACCGATAGTGATTCACGAAGCTAATGCTCGACCAGGTTTGGCAAATCGCTTAGGTGCGCACTTAACCTCCTTTACTGCGATCACACATCCAGTGCAGAAAGGTTCGTTATCAGGTGCTTTGATTTCTGGACTTCCGCTTCGCGAAGATATTGTGAGCGCTTACCGTGCAGCAAGCGGTGATTGGAAATCCTCTCGACTTCAAGCAAAACGCTCACTGGGTTTCTCTGATTCAGAGCCACTTATTTTTTGCTTTGGGGGCTCGCAAGGATCTGCCGCTCTCAATAGCGTGATTTCCCAGGCGCTACCTTCATTGCATGCAGCTGGAATTCAAATTTTGCACGGTGTTGGATCCACTAATTCGCTTCCAGAATCAGGTGATGGCTACCGTGCGCAGAGCTACATCACCGATATGGCAACTGCCTATCTTGCAGCAGATCTTGTGATTTCACGAAGTGGCGCTGTGACATGTGCAGAAGTCAACACCCTAGGAAAATTTGCACTCTTTATTCCATTGCCTATTGGAAACGGCGAACAAGAACTTAATGGCCTTGATTTGGTCGGACAGAGTCGCGCTGAAATAGTGCAGCAGAAGAACTTCACATCTGAGTGGCTTCTCGCCAACATCACCCAACTTCTTGCAAAGAGCTCCGCCGCCCCGGTTCATGGTTCACCAGTAGATATCGAAGCTGCTTCTAAGATTGCCTCGCTCATCGAGCATGCAGTGAAAGGAGGCAAGTAAATGGATTCGCTCATTGGTAAGAAGATCCACTTCATCGGTATCGGTGGATCAGGTATGAGCGGTCTGGCACGCATTGCACTCTCTGATGGAATTGAAGTAACGGGTTCGGATGCAAAAGATTCATCAGTCCTCATCGCGCTCAAGGCACTTGGTGCGCAGGTTTATTCATCACATGAAGCAGCACATGTAGCGGGTGCAGATGTGGTCATTTACTCAACTGCGATTGCTGCAACTAATCCTGAAATGGCATATGCAGTCGAACGTTCGATTCCCATTCTTACTCGTGCCCAAGCGCTAGCGCTCTTAATGCGCGGTTCTCGCAGTATCGCCGTGGCCGGTACACATGGAAAGACCACAACGTCGTCGATGATGACCGTTGCTCTGCAAGCGTGTGGAGTCGATCCATCCTTTGCCATTGGCGGAACACTGACAGCATCGGGCTCTAACGCCCATCGCGGAACAGGAGATATCTTCGTCGCAGAAGCAGATGAATCCGATGGCTCCTTTATTGAGTACAAGCCACTGGCTGCAATTGTCACAAATATTGAACATGATCACGTTGACTTCTTTCACACACCAGAGGCTGTAACTGAAATCTTTGATCGCTTCGCACAGACAATTTCTCCACAAGGTTTCTTGATTTACTGCGCCGATGATGAAGGCTCTTCTCGCCTTGGCAGATCTGCACTTCCTTGCAGCGCAATTTCCTATGGTGAAAGAGAAGGATCAGATCTACGCATAGATCAGATAACCCTCAACCCCATGGGTTCGAAGGCACGGATATTGTGGAAGGGCAGCGCTGTCGGCAACTTAGATCTGCAAGTGCCTGGCCATCACAATCTTCTTAATGCTGCAGCATGCCTTGCAATGGGCTTGGCACTTGAACTACCCGTGCATCAGCTACTTGAAGGCTTGCATAATTTTCGCGGAGCTGGCCGTCGCTTTGAATTGACTGCGACAGAACATGGCATTCGCATCATCGATGACTATGGACACCACCCAACTGAGATACGCGTGACTCTAGAGGCGGCGCGACGTTATGCCGGTGATGGTCGAGTACTTGTCATATTTCAACCTCATCGCTTCTCTCGCACACAAGCATTTCTCGATGAATTCGCAATCGCACTCGATCTTGCAGATGATGTAACCCTCCTGGAAATTTATGCAGCTAGCGAGAAACCAATACATGGGATTACATCGGCTTTAATCGCAGAGAAGATGCAAAAAGGCCACTTCATCCCTAATTTTGCTTCTGCTGCAGAACGAGTCATCGGGCTAGCTCAACCGGGAGATGTGATCTTTACATTAGGTGCTGGAGATGTAAATTCTCTTGCACCTATCATCGCCGAGGGATTGCAACGTCGCTTTGCCTAGAGTCTCGCGATTTTCCGTTGCAACATCTGTTGTAGTTGCACTCTTTGCTGGCCTGGTCTATCTCTTTGCTTGGTCATCCATATTTTCAGTCTCGACAGTCACCGTTTCTGGTGCACCAACACCTGATAGCCAGAGCGAAGTAATTGCCTTAGTGAACATTGCACCGGGGGAGAAATTAGCTCGTGTGGAACCTCGCGCCATCGCCACTCGGATTGACTCAATTGATTGGGTGAACTCGGTTGATATCTCTCGACATTGGTTGAGCGGCCATGTCGAGATCGCTGTGACACCTCGAGTTCCTGCCGCCTACTTCAATGGTTCAACGATTGATTCAACAGGTAAAGTCTTTCTGCTCCCTGGATTCGCTGGGGCAAACCTGCCTACTGTCAGCGCCGCCCATCCGAAGATCGGTGTCGCTGCAATCGCCCTCTTTCAATCACTTCCAGAGACCTTTAAATCTCAGGTGACTTCACTCTCAGCCCGCGATAGCTCTAGCTTCTTGCTACATCTGACAATCGATGGTCGCGATCTCCGAATTGCGTGGGGCAAGAATGAGAAAACAGCCCTCAAAATCCAAGTAATTAACGCACTTATCGCTCTTCCTGAAAATAAAAATATTAAGAGAATTGATATCAGCGCACCACATGCACCGATAGTGAAATAAATTTTTCACTTTTTTCATTTGATATCTATCAAGTAAGAGTTGAGAAAATAGTTCGTGGCGGTCTTTGATTACTCACGCCCAACGACATACCTTGACCGCCATATAGAGAGTAGAAATGTATGCCTCAAGTAGAGGTTTACAGTTCTTAAGGGGGACTCACGTGGCTGCACCACAGAATTACTTAGCTGTCATCAAAGTTGTCGGTATCGGCGGCGGCGGAGTAAATGCAATCAATCGCATGATTGATGTTGGATTAAAAGGCGTTGAGTTCATCGCTATTAATACAGATGCACAACATTTACTAATGAGTGATGCAGATGTGAAACTTGATATTGGTCGTGCATCAACGAAAGGCCTTGGTGCCGGTGCTGCTCCTGAAAAAGGAAGACAAGCTGCAATTGATCACATAGAAGAGATTGAAGAAATTCTTCGCGGAGCAGATATGGTCTTTGTTACTGCTGGCGAAGGTGGCGGAACCGGAACAGGTGGCGCACCCATCGTTGCAAAGATTGCACGCGACCTCGGTGCTCTCACAATTGGCGTCGTAACTAAGCCATTCTCATTTGAAGGAAAAATTCGCACACGTCAAGCAGATGAAGGAATCGAACTTCTTCGTGAACAAGTAGACACACTTATTGTTATTCCTAATGATCGACTTCTTGCAATCTCAGATCGCTCAATTACTGCAGTAGATGCATTTAAGAGCGCAGATCAAGTTCTTCTCTCTGGTGTACAAGGAATTACTGAAATCATCACTCAGCCAGGACTTATCAATCTTGACTTTGCCGATGTTAAAACGGTCATGACTGATGCCGGCTCTGCACTTATGGGAATCGGTTCAGCGCGTGGGGAAAACCGGGCAACTCGCGCCGCAGAACTTGCAATCTCAAGTCCGCTTCTTGAAGCATCGATTGATGGCGCCATGGGAGTACTTCTCTCTGTAGCTGGTGGATCAGATCTTGGTCTCTTTGAAATCAACGAAGCGTGCGAACTTGTACAGGCGGCAGCACACCCTGATGCACGAATCATCTTCGGTACAACGATTGATGATGCGCTCGGTGATGAAGTGCGCATTACCGTTATTGCAGCTGGCTTCGCAGGTGGAGAGCCTAAGAAGGTAGATATGCCGGTCATCAATGCAACTACCCTCGGGGGAAATGCAGATCCGATTCCTTCCAATGATCCTCTCTCAGTGGCACTCGATCTCGACTCATCTGCACCGCGTAAGCGAGTGACATTTGAAGAGCTCATCTCTGAAGATGAAATTGATGTTCCAGATTTTATGAAGTAACTCTTCAACCCTTCCATGAAGTACCGCTTTACCAATCGCACCGGAGGCTCTAGCACCGGCGCCTTTGCATCTCTTAATATGGGTCTTCATGTTAATGACGACCTAGAACATGTCTTAGCCAATCGCGCTCTTCTTGCAGATCTCGTTGGCCCAATCCAATATATGAATCAAGTGCATGGCAATCGAGTTGCCGTGATTGAATCCGTAACAGATGAAGATCCCACTGCCGATGCAATGGTGACTGGAATTCCTGGTATTTCCTTAGCAGTGCAAGTTGCAGATTGCATTCCCTTACTTCTGCATTCTGCCGAATCTGTCGCGGCAGTGCATGTTGGGCGCAAAGGTCTCATCAATGGAGTAACTCTGAAGGCCCTTGAAATCATGAGAGAGATGGGTTCAACCCATATTGAAGCAATTATTGGCCCATCAATCTGTGGGCCTTGCTATGAAGTATCAGAAGAAATTTATAATGAAGTTGTGGCGCTTCACCCCGATGCCGCATCACAAACTTCTCGTGGCACCTTCTCGCTCGACCTTCCCGCTGCGCTTCGTTCGGTTCTGAGTAGCCAAGGGGTTGCAATTGCCGACGAGCTTGCCTGCACTGTCGAGAATCCAGATTTATTCTCGTATCGTCGAGATGGCGTGACCGGTCGACAAGCAGGGATAATTTCTCTATGAGCCGCCGTGAAGAACTAGCAGACCGGCTCGGCCGGGTGCAGAGCAAAATCTCTCGCTCTGATGTCACTCTCATCGTGGTGACAAAGACATATCCAGTTACTGATGTAGAGATTCTCCACGAACTAGGGATACGCAACTTTGGTGAAAATCGCAGTGAAGAAGGGTCTGAAAAGTCTGCGCTCGTTGATGCAACATGGCACTTTCAAGGTGGAATTCAGAGCCGCAAATTACGAGATATCGCATCTTGGGCAGATGTCATTCATTCACTTGATAATGCAGGGCATATTTCAAAACTCACATCGGCTGCTGAGAAACCCATCGATGTATTTCTTCAGCTCTCACTCGATGGCGATCCATCGCGCGGGGGAGCCATCGAATCAGATCTACCAGCCCTTGCGGATCAGGTAATGGCAACAACCAATCTGAATTTATTGGGTCTGATGTGCGTCCCACCTGTGGCAGCACTTCCGCAGAATGCATTCACTGAAATCTCTACAATCCATCGAAGATTTATCGGCCAGTATCCCGGGGCGACATCACTATCGGCGGGCATGTCTGGTGACTTTGAAATTGCAATGGATTGCGGTGCGACACATATTCGCGTTGGCAGCTCAATCCTCGGCTCCCGTGCCCCTCACGAGTAATCTTGTCGTATGTCAGCACTCAATAAAATGATGGGCTTCCTTGGCCTCGTCGATACAGATGAAGAGACCATAGTTTCCGAAGTTCCAGCTCGCGCCGCAGTTGCTCGACCAGCACGCGATCGCTCTGGTGTCACAGTTCTTGGATCACATCAATCTGCAGCATCTCAACCTGCTCTTATTGAAGAAGTAGCATCTTCATACAACATCATGACTTTACAACCACGTTCTTACTCAGAAGCTCGCAAAGTTGGCGAGTACTTCCGTGAAGGCAATCCTGTCATCATTAATCTTGATGATATGGAAGAAAGCGAACGCAAACGCCTCGTTGACTTTGCAAGCGGACTTGTCTTTGGACTTAACGGACGCATCGAACGTATCAGCCTCAAAGTTTTCTTGCTCTCACCTGCAAATGTCAATGTGAGCAATGAAGAGAAGACTGCTGCTCAGGCAACTTTTTTCAACCAGAGCTGATTAATTTATAATGCTTGCATCGATTCTTTTCCAAATTCTTGGGCTATTTAAATTAGCGCTCTTTGCACGAATTATCATCGATTACATTCGCATGTTTGCACGCAATTGGCGCCCCAATGCAATTCTTTTAGCAATCTTCGAATTTATCTATTCAATTACCGATAAGCCGATGCGTTTTGTTCAGCGCTTTATTCCACCCCTTCGCATCGGTGGAGTAGCGCTCGATCTCTCCTTCATTGTCTTGCTTATTGCAATCAATTTAGCTCAACGAGCAGTAATCGTTCTTCTTTAAGCCTTAGCTAAGAAGACACCTACACCGAGTTCGTTCTCTTCAATTGCAACCGTTGCATCAAATTCAAAGCTGGTAGCCAGAACTTCATCTGAGATGTGAGCTGCACTCTGAGAGATAGTCTGCGCAAGCTCCTTGGGAGAGTTCCAACGAACTGAAATTCTGTCTGAGATATCAAAGCCATCGCTCTTGCGACGCTCTTGAATTAAACGAATCACCTCACGCACATGGCCCGATGCAATAAGTGCAGGGCTGAGGGCAAGATCAAGCGCTACGGATTCGCCATCATGACTTGCAACCATCCAGCCAGTCTTAGGAACCTCGGTAATGACAAGATCGTCGAGCTCGATATCAAAAGTGCCGACCTTTGCAGTGCCAGAAGCTCGCAGCCCCTTCACGAGGGCTGTCGGGTCTGCGGAGCTAATCAACTTGGCGACATCTTGCACCGCCTTGCCGTACTTGGCACCAAGAGATTTGAAGTTAGCTTTCACAGAGATATCAACTAAATCTCCATCAGCAAGAGCAATATCTTCAAGATCGAGGACATTGAGTTCATCAGATATCTGTTCCTTCATATCCGCAGGAAGTGATGACCATCCTTGGGCAGAAATCAGAGCACGTTGCAGTGGTTGGCGAATTTTGATGGCAGATTCGGCGCGGGCAGCTCTACCAAGTTCAACTACGCGTCTAGTCATCGCTACCTGTTCATTGAGGGTGCGATTGATTACAGAAGAATCTGAGATTGGAAAATCTGTGAGGTGAACCGACGTTGCTACCTGTGAATCAGCAGTACGGACCAGTACCTGCCAGGTGTGCTCTGCAATAAATGGAACCATCGGCGCAAGTAATTGAGTAAGAGTCACAAGACATTCATGAAGGGTTGCAAGTGCTGCTCGATCGCCATCCCAGAAGCGTCGACGCGAGCGGCGCACATACCAGTTAGAGAGATCATCGATAAAACGAGCCAGAACCTTTCCAGCAGTCTGTGAATCGAAATCGTTATATGCCGCATCAACTTCAGCAATAAGTGTGTTGAGTTCACTGACAATCCATTGATCCATCATGGAACGGTCTGAAAGCTTTGGGCTCTGAGAAAGTTCGAAGTCAGAGGCTTGCGCATAGAGAGCATGGAAAGAGATGGTGTTCCAGTAAGTGAGGAGCGTTTTACGTACAACATCTGAAATTGCATCGTGGCCAACGCGACGAGCAGACCAAGGAGAACCAGCCGCGAGCATGTACCAGCGAACAGCATCGGCGCCATGTTGATCCATCAGCGAGATTGGTTCTAGAACATTGCCAAGGTGCTTACTCATCTTGCGTCCATCTTTATCAAGAATATGTCCGAGGCACAGGACGCTCTTGTAGGAGCTTTCATCGAAGACAAGAGTTCCGATAGTCATAAGCGTGTAGAACCAACCGCGGGTTTGATCGATTGCTTCACAGATAAAGTCTGCAGGGTAAGCAGCTTTAAACTTTTCAACTGAACCTTCTTTATGTGGGTATCCCCATTGAGCAAATGGCATTGCGCCAGAGTCATACCAACAATCAATAACTTCAGGAACACGCGTCATCGTTGAAGAACACTCTGCACATGCAAAGGTGATGTCATCGACAAATGGGCGGTGCGGATCTAGGTTGCTCAGCTCTTGGCCAGCAAGGGTCCCTAACTCTTTGAGCGAATCAACGCAGACTTCATGTTTGTTCTCGCAGCGCCAGATGGGAAGAGGAGTACCCCAGTAACGATTACGGGAGAGCGCCCAGTCAATATTGTTGTTCAGCCAATCGCCATAACGCCCTGTCTTAATTGTTTCAGGATGCCAATCAGTCTTCTGATTTTCGCGGATTAACTCGTCCTTAATTGATGTTGTGCGGATATACCAAGAAGGTTGTGCGTAATAAATCAGCGCAGTATGGCAACGCCAGCAATGTGGGTATTCGTGTTCGTATGGTTGATGCTTGTAGAGCGCACCCGATGCTTTCAATTCTTTAACAAGTGGCTTATCCGCCTCTTTAAAGAACATTCCGCCAACAACAGGAGTGTCAGGAAGGAATGTTCCATCAGGTGCGATGGGATTTACAACGGGAAGACCGTAGGAACGGCAGACAAGTAAGTCATCGGCTCCGAATGCAGGGGATTGGTGAACAAGTCCAGTTCCATCTTCTGTAGTGACATACGTTGCTAAGACAATGAAATGTGAATCAGGAATTTCGAGGTAGTCAAATGGACGCGTGTAGGTGATTCGCTCAAGATCTTTACCCTTGATTGTCTTGATAATCTCGTGCTCGCCGGCGACCCTGGATAACAGTGGCTGAGCGACAACGAGAACTTCACTTACATCCTCTACGGTTGTTTTAACTACTACATAATCAACATCGGGGTGTACAGCGATAGCTGTATTTGAAACGAGCGTCCACGGAGTCGTTGTCCAGACCAAGAATGATGCTTTTAGTTCTGCGAGCTCGCCCGATGTTGCTGGAAAGCGCACAAAGACTGATGGATCAACGACGGTCTCATATCCTTGCGAAAGTTCGTGATCAGAAAGCCCTGTTCCGCAGCGAGGACAGTACGGTGCAACGCGGTGATCTTGAACAAGAAGACCCTTCTTCCAAATCTCTTTAAGACTCCACCAGACGCTTTCTACATATTCAGGGGCCATCGTCCAATACGCCTGATCGAAATCAACCCAGAAGCCCATACGTTCTGTCATCGTGGTGAATGCATCAACGTGACGGGTTACAGATTCGCGACACTTATCGTTAAATGGTGCGATGCCATATTTTTCAATGTCGCCCTTACCTGCAAATCCAAGTTCCTTTTCGACAGCAATTTCTACTGGTAATCCGTGGCAATCCCATCCTGCTTTACGAGTGACGTACTTTCCCTTCATCGTTTGGTAGCGAGGGAATACATCTTTAAATACACGCGCTTCAATGTGGTGAGTCCCGGGCATTCCATTTGCTGTGGGAGGACCTTCATAGAATGTCCAAGGAGTGCCACCGGAGCGTGACTCTGTGCTCTTATGGAAGATCTCGTTATCGCGCCAAAAATCGAGAATTGAGTGTTCCATTGCAGGAAGATCGATCGACGCAGGTATCGCGCGAAATGGTGATGACATAAAAAATCCTCCAAGAAGTTAGAACACTCTTGGAGGGACGAAGTGTGAACTTCGCGGTACCACCCACCTTGTAGCTGCAAACGTATGTTGCAGATACCTCTTTATTACTTGCTATCGGCTGGTTCTACCCCGCCCCAAGAGGGCGAATCTTCCAGCATGCTCCGAAGGTGATGGCCTCATCAACGCATATTTCCTGCAAGGTCGTGCGTATGAAGTCTAAACCATGCGTGGCAAAGTTGGTTACGCGGGCAAAAACGCATAAGGTGCGCGGCGTGCCAGGAAAAAAGATAGCGAAGAAGGCGGCTAAAAAGGCCCCTGCGAAGAAGTCTCCTGCCAAAAAAATTGCTAAGAAAGCGCCTGCGAAGAAAGCACCTGCCAAAAAAATTGCTAAAAAAGCTCCAGCGAAGAAAGTCGCTAAAAAGGCTCCTGTTAAAAAAGCTCCAGCGAAGAAAGTTGCAGCCAAGAAAGTTGTAGCGCCGGGCCGTCCATTTCCTTCAAAGATTGGAAAGACCACGCTTACCGTAGATGAAAAATCCCAGACAGTTTCCGTTGCAACAGTTGTAGCCCCAACAGCTGCACCCGTTGTTGAAGAACGTCGATTGGTAATGCCGCCTCCACCACGTCCCATCAAGAGTGGAAAGAAAGTTGCACCACTTAAGCCAATCAAAGCTGTTCCTACTCCTGTGACTGCAGCAGCTGGTGAAGCACCATGGACACCAGCAGAGCTCAAGGCTGTCCGTACAGAGATTGCAAAAGATCTCGAACGACTTCGCCATGAGCTCGCACTCGTTGAAGTTGAACTCGATAACCTCATCGCAGATTCTGGCGAAGGCGCCGGAGATGACCAGGCCGATTCAGGAACTAAGACATTCGAACGCGAACATGAAATGTCACTTGTTATCAATGCTCGTGACATGGTTCTGCAGACCGAGCGCGCACTCGAGCGTATTGATGCAAAGACGTATGGCCTCTGTGAAGTCTGTGGCGCTGCAATTGGTAAGCCTCGCCTACAAGTTTTCCCTCGCGCAACTTTGTGCATGATCTGCAAGCAGAAGGAAGAGCGGCGCTAAAGTGCGCCGATTGTTCGCCACAGCGTGGACTATCTGGCTCTTTGATTTTCTCACCAAGATCTGGGCACTATCAGCTCTGACTTCTTCTCCTCGCCACATTCTTGGATCCAATCTTCAATTCGTTCTTGTCAAGAATTCAGGAGCCGCATTTAGTTTTGCAACTGGCTTCACTCTCTTCTTCTCACTCCTCGCCCTTGCTGTTGTAGTGGTCATTACCTACTACGCCCCGCGAATTACTTCACAAGGATGGCTTGCTGCACTTGGACTTCTTTTGGGCGGAGTTCTCGGCAATCTGACTGATCGAATCTTCCGCCACCCAGGTTTTCTCAATGGATATGTGATTGATTGGATTCAAATTCCACATTGGCCCGTATTTAACCTTGCAGACTCAGCAATTACCGTGGCAGCCCTCATAGCCTTCACTCTTTCGCTGCGAAATATCTCTCCCATTACACGGGTAAGGTAACTACATATGACACGCGAATTAAGGCAGCTCAGCGTTCCCGAAGGTGTAGCCGGCGAACGTATCGATAGCGCGCTCACTCGAGTTCTCGGTCTTTCTCGCACTGCAATTGTGAAGCTACTCGAGGATGGCGATATCACCACCGATAACAGAGCGATGCTTAAATCAGAGCGTGTGATTGCAGGCCAAGTTATTGAAGTTCTCATGCCAGCACCCCTTAATCAAGATCCGATTCCTCTCACACCGCTCGTTGGTCTCACAGTTGTCTATAACGATGATGACATTGTTGTGATTGATAAACCTGTCGGCTGTGCCGCACATCCAAGTCCTGGATGGATGGGGCCCACAGTTGTCGGCGCCTTGATGGCGGCTGGCTACACAATCTCAACGTCAGGTCCTGCAGAACGAGCAGGAGTAGTTCATCGCCTCGATGCTGGAACATCAGGGCTGATGATCATTGCCAAAACAGAGAGCGCTTACCTCAAATTAAAAGAGATGTTTCGAAACCACGATGTTGAAAAGACTTATCACGCACTTGTGCAGGGACATATGGACCCATCAACCGGAACAATTGATGCACCTATCGATCGCCATCCCAAAGAAGATCACCGCTTTGCAGTTGTAGCAACGGGCAAAGAGAGCATTACGCATTATGAAGTTATTGAGTATTACAGATCTGTCTCACTCGTTAAGGTTGAACTCGAAACAGGGCGCACGCATCAAATTCGCGTTCACTTCTCCGCACTTGGCCATCCACTTGTGGGCGATACAACATATGGCGCAGATCCCGTCTTAGGTAAGAAGATGAAGATGTCTCGACCTTGGCTTCATGCCTTAGAACTTCGCTTCAACCATCCAACAGATGGAACACCGCTTGTTTTGCGGGCGCCATACCCACTCGACCTGCAAAACTCTCTGGCGTTGCTATCGGAAGCGGTCCTGCCTTAGGCGCTAGTGTTGCGCCACCATGTCATCTGAAGATTTTTCAGCTTCACGGGCATCGACGCAAGACTCGTTTGTACATCTGCATGTGCATACCGAGTACTCGATGCTCGATGGTGCCGCGCGCGTCGGAGATCTTGTTAATGAGGTAGCTCGCCAAGAAATGCCGGCGATTGCGATGACAGATCACGGCAATGTATTTGGTGCATTTGATTTCTATAAACAAGCAACCAAAGCTGGCGTTAAGCCGATTATCGGAATCGAAGCGTATGTTGCACCTGAATCTCGATTTGATAAGAAGCGTGTGCAATGGGCCGATGGTGGCGAGGATGATGTTTCAGGTGGTGGCGCATATACCCACATGACAATTCTGGCCGAGAACAATCAAGGCCTCGCAAATCTATTCAAGCTCTCATCTCTTGCATCCCTTGAAGGCTATTACTACAAGCCTCGCATGGATCGCGAACTCATCTCTCGCTATGCAGACGGTCTGATTGCCACAACAGGTTGTCCTGGTGGGGAAATTCAAACTCGCTTACGTATGGGCAATTACAAGGAAGCCCTTCGTGCAGCAAGTGACTACCGAGATATCTTTGGCGCCAATAACTTCTTCCTCGAAATCATGGATCATCAGATTGATATCGAAACTCGCGTGAAGGCAGACCTCCTTAAACTAGGTAAAGAGCTCAAACTTCCCCTGTTAGCCACCAATGATCTTCACTACACATTTCACGAAGATGCCGCCGCTCATGCAGCGCTACTGTGCGTGCAATCCGGCTCAACTCTTGCCGACCCTAAACGCTTTAAATTTGATAACGATGAGTTCTACCTCAAAACCCCAGCACAGATGCGCGAGCTCTTTAAAGAGATTCCTGAATCCTGCGATAACACCTTACTTATTGCAGAACGATGCAACGTCACGCTCCGCGAAAATGAAAACCTGCTTCCCGCATTTGGTGTTCCAGACGGTGAAACAGAAGATTCATGGCTTCGCAAGGAATCAGTCAGAGGACTCCTTGAAAAAATGGGGGATAAGGCAACTGATATCTATCGCACACGATTGCAATATGAACTCGACGTTATGGTCAAGATGGGTTTTCCGGGTTACTTCCTTGTCGTTGCTGACCTTGTGGGGCATGCAAAGAAAGTTGGAATTCGCGTAGGACCTGGTCGAGGATCTGCAGCAGGTTCACTTGTTGCATATGCACTGGGTATTACTGGCCTTGATCCCATCGAGCATGGACTTTTGTTTGAGCGCTTCCTTAATCCAGAGCGTATCTCGATGCCCGATATCGATCTCGACTTTGACGAACGTCGACGTTCAGAAATGATTCGATATGCAACCGAAAAATACGGTGAAGACCGTGTTGCACAGATCATTACCTACGGAACAATCAAATCAAAGCAATCAATTAAAGATGCGACGAGAGTTCTTGGTTACCCATACGTCATTGGCGAGAAACTTACTAAGGCGCTTCCACCATCAGTAATGGGTAAAGACATCACACTTTCAGGAATTTTCGACTCGAAAGATTCCCGCCATGGCGAAGCTGGTGAATTTCGACAACTCTATGAGACCGATCCTGACTCAAAGCGCGTTGTTGATTTAGCAAAGGGTCTTGAAGGACTGAAGCGCCAATGGGGAGTACATGCCGCTGGCGTTATCTTGTCGCGTGAACCACTTCTTGATGTTATTCCGATTCACCGTCGCGAGGCAGATGGAGCAATCATCACCCAATTCGATATGGGTGCCTGCGAATCAACGGGGCTACTCAAGATGGACTTCTTGGGACTTCGAAATCTTTCAGTGCTCGATGATGCACTCTTAAATATTAAAGCGAATCAAGGTATCGATGTTGTACTTGAAGATCTACCTCTCAGTGATCAAAAGACATTCGAGCTTCTTTCACGTGGTGACACTCTCGGAGTATTCCAACTCGATGGTGGGCCAATGCGTGCATTGCTTCGCAGCATGGCCCCCGATTCCTTTGCAGATATTTCAGCGGTTATTGCGCTCTATCGACCTGGTCCAATGGGCGAAAACGCACACAATAACTATGCCGATCGCAAGAATGGTCGCAAACCTGTCGAACCAATTCACCCTGAGCTTTTTCAACCTTTACAAGAAATTCTTGGCGACACATACGGTCTGATTGTCTATCAAGAACAAGTTATGGCAATCGCGCAGAAAGTCGCAGGATTTACCCTCGGTCGCGCAGATTTACTCCGTAAAGCGATGGGTAAGAAGAATAAAGAGATCCTTGATAAGGAGTACATCCCATTTGAAGCTGGCATGAAAGAGAATGGATTCTCAGTCGGTGCAATCTCACGCCTATGGGAAGTTTTGATTCCATTCTCTGACTATGCATTTAACCGAGCACATAGCGCTGGATATGGAGTGGTCTCATTCTGGACTGCCTATCTCAAAGCTAACTATCCAACGGAATATATGGCAGCCCTTCTTACCAGCGTTCGCGATGATAAAGATAAATCTGCACTCTATCTCTCAGAGTGCCGTCGTATGGGAATCAAAGTTTTGCCACCAGATGTTAATGAATCAGATGCTGAATACACACCGCGTGGAAAAGATATTCGCTTTGGCCTTGCTGCTATCCGAAATGTGGGAGAAGGCGTTGTCGCATCGGTTAAATCTGCTCGCGCAAGCAAAGGCGCATTTTCATCATTCGGTGATTTCCTGGCCAAAGTCGATGCAAATGTATGCAATAAGAAGACCATCGAATCTCTCATTAAGGCTGGAGCTTTTGATTCGCTCAACCATCCTCGAAAAGGCTTGATGGCGATTCACCTTGAGGCGATTGATTCAGTCATCGAGACAAAGCGCGCAGAGGCAATTGGTCAGTTTGATCTCTTCGGAGGAGATTCCATTTCACAAGTAGCTGGCCTAGATATTGAGATCCCCGCAACCGAATGGGATAAATCAACTCTCCTTACATTCGAGCGCGAGATGTTAGGCCTCTACGTATCAGATCATCCGCTCCTTGGCGTTGAACATGTTCTTCGCTCACACACAGATATGAGCATTAGCCAATTACTTGATGATGGACCGCAGGATGCGATGGTCACTATTGGCGGACTTATTACCGGGATTCAGAGAAAAGTTTCGCGCCAGGGAGCATCATGGGCAGTCGTCAACGTTGAAGATCTCGAAGGCGCCATTGAAGTTCTCTTCTTCTCAAATACCTATAACCAATACGCGCTCTCATTAACTGAAGACCGTGTTGTCGTTGTGCGTGGTCGTTTCTCACGTACAGATGAACAAGTTCGCTTTACTGCGCTCGAAATGAAGATGCCAGATATCTCTGCAGCACCCACTGGACCTCTCCTGATCTCACTTCCTGCAGCGCAAGTAACACCTCCGATTGTTGAGCGCATGAAAGAAATTCTGAGATCGCATCCTGGAAAGCGCGAAGTTCATCTGCAAGTCATTGATCAAGAGAAATCAACGACTCTCAAGATTGATGCACTGGTCACATCATCGCCAAGTTTGAGCGCTGATCTGAAGGCAATCCTCGGTCCTGACTGCCTAGTACGTATTTAATCCGGCTCATCGCTGCGTAATCGCAAAGTAGAATTGCGCTGTGATTCGCACCGTTGACCTCCGTGGAAAGAACCTTGATAAGGCTGGCTATCAAGGGCAACTCCCTCGTGCCAAACTCGACGTTGCGCAAGCGATGGTTCTGATTGAACCAATCCTGCATCGTGTCCAGCACGGACGTGAAAGCGACCTCATCGCACTCGCTGAAGAATTTGATGGAGTAACACCACCGTCTATTCGAGTTCCTCAGGCTGCGTTAGATAGTGCACTTGCTCAACTTGATCCAGCTATTCGCGCCGCACTTGAAGAATCAGCTTCTCGAATTCGCACAGTCCATAGCGATCAAGTCAGAGGCGAAACTCGCACAACAGTTGTTGATGGTGGAACCGTGACACAGAAGTGGATACCCGTCGACCGCGTTGGTCTCTATGTGCCCGGCGGTCGGGCCGTTTATCCAAGCAGCGTGATGATGAACGTTATCCCGGCGCAGATTGCAAAAGTAGCGAGCATCGCAGTTGCATCGCCACCACAGAGAGATTTCGGAGGATTACCTCACCCAACAATTCTTGCAACATGCGCACTTCTCGGAGTCACGGAGGTCTATGCAGTTGGGGGAGCGCAAGCAATTGCACTCTTTGGATATGGCATGAAAGATCTCTGTCTCAAATGTGACCTCGTTACAGGTCCCGGCAATATCTATGTCGCCGCTGCAAAGCGCGCACTGCGGGGAGTTATCGGAATTGATTCAGAGGCAGGTCCCACAGAGATTGCAATTCTGGCCGATGAAACGGCGCTTGCGGCAGATGTTGCAGCAGATTTAATCAGTCAGGCAGAACACGATGTGATTGCCGCAGCAGTCTTGGTGACTACATCGACAAAACTAGCAACCGATGTTGAAGCAGAACTTGAAACACGAGTAGCAAAGACAAAACACTCAGAGCGTATTTTGTCAGCCCTTTCCGGAATTCAATCGGCGATAGTGCTCGTAGATTCCATCGAACAAGGTCTCGATGTTGTAAATGCTTATGCTGCTGAACACCTTGAAATTCAGACACGAAATGCAGCAGCGGATGCAGAAAAAATTAGAAATGCTGGCGCTGTCTTTATCGGTCGATTCTCACCAGTATCACTCGGTGATTACTCTGCTGGTTCAAATCACGTACTACCAACGGGTGGATGTGCATGCCACAGCAGCGGTTTATCGGTTCAGACTTTCTTGCGAGGTCTGCACTTTATCGAATATGACAAGAAAGCTTTCAGCGATATTCTCGATACCGTCGTCACGTTAGCTAACTCTGAAGACCTTCCGGCGCATGGTGAAGCGATGACAGCGCGATTGGAAAACCAATGAACCAATGGCCATCGTGGCTTCCGCTACGACAAGATCTACAAGAGCTTTCACCGTATGGTGCTCCGCAGCTACCTGCAGAAGCTGTCATGAATACAAATGAAAACCCCTATGCACCTTCAAAAACTTTGGCAAAGGCTATTGCAGCTCGGATATCAGAAGTTGCTCTGACTCTTAATCGCTATCCAGATCGTGATGCGGTTGTACTGCGTAGCAAGCTGGCTCAATTTATCAATAGCCAATCACGCACCAAGTTTGATGCGAAAAATATCTGGGCGGCAAATGGAAGTAATGAAATTATTCAATCGCTCTTCTTAGCATTTGGTGCGGGTACGGCGATCGGATTTACTCCCTCTTACTCAATGCATCCACTGATTGCCAAGGTCTCACAAGTTCCTTGGGTAAATGGAAGCCGTCGGGAGGATTTCTCGCTGGATATAGATTCTGCAATCTCACAGATTCAACGCGTCAAACCAACACTTACCTTTATAACAACGCCAAATAACCCCACCGGTGCATCGATTGCCTTTGATGAGATTGAGAAAATTGCAAAATCGACTCCAGGACTACTGGTCGTCGACGAGGCATATGCAGAGTTTTCTGATGAGAAATCAGCTGCAGCGTTAATTTCGAAATACCCACATGTTGTAGTTATTCGCACCATGAGCAAGGCCTTTGCATTTGCTGGAGCACGCCTGGGTTATCTCATTGCAGATCCGGCAGTCATTGAAGCAATGTTCTTAGTGCGACTTCCATATCACCTCAGCGCGCTGACTCAAGCAGCTGCAGAGGTTGCACTCGACTTCCAAGATGAATTACTAGGCACTGTGGCTCAACTACGTGCAGATCGAGATCAGGTCGCAGCGCAACTTGGCGAACTTGGTCTGACCGTTATTCCAAGCTCCTCTAACTTCTTGCTCTTCTCGGGCTTTGATATGCCGTCTGCGCAGCTATGGCAGGCGATGCTCGATAGGGGAGTTCTCATCCGAGATGTGGGATTATTGGGTTACTTGCGAGTGACCATTGGCAATGAGGCCGAGAACAAGAAATTTATTTCAACGCTAACGGCATGCCTGGGAGAAAAATGAGCAGAACATCACGAGTCGAACGCACAACGAAAGAGTCGAGCGTTCTTGTCGAACTTAACCTTGATGGCACAGGCGAGATATCGGTTGATACCGGAGTCCCATTCTTCGATCACATGCTCAGCCAACTAGGAAAGCACTCAGGATTTAATCTCACCGTAAAGACAACTGGCGATGTCGATGTTGATTCACACCACACTGTTGAAGATACTTCACTCGCCTTTGGCCAGGCACTTCGCGAAGCTCTCGGTGATAAAGCTGGTATTCGCCGTTTTGGTGATGCGATGGTTCCATTGGATGAAGTTCTAGTTCAGGCAGCGGTCGATCTTTCAGGCCGTCCTTACTTAGTACATCGCCAACCAGAGATCGTCGAACTCATTGGAACCTTTGATACAACATTGGGAAAACATATTTGGGAATCTATTGTCGCCGAAGCGCATATTGCACTGCATATTCGCGTACTTGAAGGACGTAATGCACACCACGTCTTCGAGGCACAATTTAAGGCTGTAGCTCGAGCTCTACGCGATGCAGTTTCACTAGACAGTCGAGTTGTGGGAATTCCTTCAACAAAGGGTTCGCTCTAACGTTCGTGATTGCAATTCTCGATTACGGATCAGGAAATTTACGATCTGCTCAACGCGCCTTCGAAACATCAGGTAGAGAAGTAGTCATTACCTCGGATTACGACGTTGCCCTCAACGCAGAGGGTCTCGTAGTGCCAGGCGTAGGAGCCTTTGCCGCCTGTATGAAAGGGTTGACCGATATTCGTGGAGACCAACTAGTCCGCGAACGAATCTCCCTCAAACGCCCCACCTTAGGAATTTGCGTAGGTATGCAGATTCTCTTTTCTCGCGGCGTTGAACATGGTGACCACAGTGGCGTAGGAGTATGGGATGCAACGGTAGAAAAAATCGATGCACCGATATTGCCGCATATGGGTTGGAATACAGTTCAGGCAGGTGCTGCAACAACTCTCTTTAAAGGTATAGAAAAGGAATCGTTCTACTTTGTGCATTCCTACGCAGTAATGCAGAAGGTGGGAGCGGTCGCAACCATGGCTCATCATGGCGAAGATTTTCTAGCAGCAGTCGAAGATGGAGTCATTGCAGCTACGCAATTTCACCCAGAAAAATCAGGAGATGCAGGGCTGCATCTGATTAAGAATTGGGTAGATGCCTTATGAGTCACTTAGAACTATTACCTGCAGTCGATGTCAAAGATGGTCGCGCTGTTCGCCTTGTCCAAGGTGAACTCGCTGCAGAGACTGCCTACGGCAATCCACTTGAAGTCGCCCTTGAATTCCAAGCAGCAGGAGCTGAGTGGCTTCACCTTGTCGATCTCGATGCTGCATTCGGTCGTGGTGAAAATAGCGCCTTACTTGCTGAAGTAGTGGGCAAGCTCGATATCAAGGTGGAGCTCTCTGGTGGAATCCGCGATGACGAATCACTGAGCCGCGCACTTGCAACAGGTTGTCGTCGCATCAATCTTGGAACTGCCGCCCTTGAAAATCCCGAATGGACAGCGAAGATTATTGGCGAATTCGGCGACCGTATTGCCGTCGGTCTTGATGTTCGTGGACATGTATTGGCAGCGCGAGGTTGGACTCAAGAAGGAGGCGATCTCTTTGAAACAATTGAGCGCCTTGAGAAAGATGGATGTGCTCGTTATGTCGTTACTGATGTAACAAAAGATGGAACCCTACAAGGCCCCAACCTAGAACTTCTTAGAGAGGTTTGCGCTGTAACGCGTAAACCAGTTATTGCATCCGGTGGAATCTCATCTCTTGCAGATATTGCTGCGCTCTCTGCACTCAATAGCGCAGGTGTTGAAGGTGCAATAGTTGGCAAGGCCCTCTATGCCGGAGCATTTACTCTGCAAGAAGCGCTAGAACTCACGCGACGATGAGCCTATCTATTCGCATCATTCCGTGCCTCGATGTAACCGATGGTCGAGTTGTAAAAGGCGTCAATTTCACAGATCTTATCGATGCTGGTGATCCAGTCGAAATGGCATCTCTCTATGGCCTCGAAGGTGCAGACGAACTTACCTTTCTCGATATCTCGGCAAGTGTTGCAGGTCGTGAGACAACACTTGATGTAGTTCGCAAGACAGCTGAGCAAGTCTTTATCCCCTTAACTGTTGGTGGGGGAATTCGCACTGTCGATGATGTGAATCGATTACTCCGTGCTGGCGCAGATAAAATATCAATTAATACAGCAGCACTTGCTCGGCCTGAATTAATTGCAGAGATTGCCGATCGATTTGGTTCACAAGTTCTTGTCCTATCAGTAGATGCGCGGCGTGCACGTACAGATTCTGGATTTGAAGTGACCACACATGGTGGACGCGAAAGCGCTGGCGTTGATGCACTTGCGTGGGTAGAGAAAGCTTGCGCACTAGGAGTCGGCGAAATTCTTCTCAACTCGATGGATGCAGATGGAACTCGCGCAGGCTATGACATTGGAATGATTACAGCCGTAAGAGCTGTATCTCGCGTTCCTCTCATTGCAAGCGGTGGCGCTGGATCTCTTGAAGATTTTGCCGCCGCTCTCGATGCCGGAGCAGATGCGTTATTGGCCGCCAGCGTCTTCCACTTTGGCGTTCATCGCATAGGTGATGTGAAGAAATACCTTTCCAGCCATAATTATTCAGTGCGCGACGCCCACATGGCGTAGGGCAGAATATGTCCATGAGCACAGAGCTAACACCAGATATTGCTGCGCTCCTCAAAGATCCCGCTTCACTTATTCCAGCTATTGCACAGGATTCAGAGACCGGTGAAGTCCTCATGCTTGCCTATATGAATGCACAATCACTTGCTGCCACTCTTGAAACCGGAAAGGCAACGTACTGGTCCCGCAGTCGTAACGAACTCTGGGAGAAAGGCGCTACATCTGGCCATTTTCAAATTGTTCAGTCAATAGCTATCGATTGCGATGGAGATGCACTTCTTGTAAAAGTTGAACAAATTGGCGCTGCATGTCATACAGGCGATCGCAGCTGCTTCCACAGAAATATTGAGTTACAGAAGTGAAGCTAGAAGAATTTCGCGAATTCGCGAAGACTCACAATGTCATCCCTGTCTATCGCAAGCTTCTCGCCGATGGCGAAACCCCTCTCAATGTCTATAAGAAACTTGCTAAGAATTTACCCGGAACATTTCTTTTGGAGTCTGCCGAGCATGGGGGAGTCTGGTCTCGCTATTCATTTATCGGCGCCCACAGCCAAACAACGTTGACCGAAAAAGATGGTGTTGCAGTATGGATTGGAAAACCTCCTGCGGGCGTACCGCAAGGCATGAATCCACTTGATGCGCTACGCAAGACTGTTGCACATTTGAAATCACCAAAGATTGCAGGTCTTCCAACGCTTACTGGTGGTCTCGTTGGCTATATGGGCTATGACTCGGTGCGCAGACTCGAAAAGCTTCCGACGCTTGCGAAGAAAGATATCGAACTGCCTGAAATTGCATTTATGTTGACTAGCGACCTAGCAGTCATGGATCACAGCGAAGGAACAATCACTCTCATTGCTAATGCAATTAACTGGGATGGTTCCGATGAACGTATTGATGAATCCTATGCAGATGCAGTTTCACGACTGGATCGCATGCAGGCAGAGCTTCTTACTCCACTTGCAGGCGACGTCTCCCAGATTCCTGCAAAGCGCGCCCCTGAATTTGAACGCAATATGACTGAAAGCGAATTTATCTCCAAAGTTGAAATCGCTAAAGAGGAAATCCGTGCTGGAGAAGCATTCCAAATAGTGCTATCGCAGAGATTTTCTATGCCGTGTACTGCTGATGCACTCGATGTCTATCGCATGCTGCGTCTTAATAACCCAAGCCCTTATATGTATCTCTTTAGATTTGAAGATGGAATTGAAGTTGTGGGTTCAAGCCCTGAAGCACTTGTGAAGGTGACGGGAACTGAAGTGATGGTTCATCCGATTGCAGGAACTCGCAGACGTTCTGCCTCCGTTGAAGAAGATATTCGCTTAGGTGAAGAGCTACTGGCAGATCCCAAAGAGCGCGCCGAGCACTTGATGCTGGTCGATCTTGGTCGCAATGATTTGGGGCGAGTATGTGCACCAGGAAGCGTTGAAGTTATCGATTTCATGCATATCGAACGATATTCACATGTGATGCATATTGTTTCAACAGTTATCGGAAAACTTTCGAAGAATTCAACACCTATTGATGCGCTCTTCTCTGTCTTTCCTGCTGGCACACTATCTGGAGCACCTAAGCCACGAGCAATGGAGATCATTGAGAATCTCGAACCAACGCGTCGAGGACTCTACGGTGGTGCTATCGGGTACTTTGATTTCACCGGAAATATCGATACCTGTATTGCAATTAGAACCGCTCTTCTCCATAAAGGAACCGCATATGTGCAAGCAGGTGCTGGCCTTGTTGCAGACTCAGATCCTGCATCCGAGAATGAAGAGACTCTCAATAAGGCAGCGGCCGTCCTTGGCTCAATCACTGCCGCTAATGAATTGCAGCGACGCTAATGTTTAAACTTGCATTCTCACTTATTTTAATTGGCGTGCTTGCGATTTCGATCAGCCGCAAGGTAAGACTCTCAACTCGCTACGAACGAGCACCGAGAAAGCTTTCGACCTGGAATTCACTCGATAAAGGAATAGACCCAACTGAGGATGCTAAATGAGCGTTCTGGACTCCATCATCGAAGGAGTGCGCGAAGATTTAGCAGCCCGCAGACTTCCACTTGCTCAGATTCATCAGCGAATCGAAGATATCGCTCCGGCACTTGATGCACATCAATTCCTTCTACGCAATGAAATGAATGTAATCGCCGAGGTAAAGCGTTCATCACCTAGTAAGGGTTCCCTTGCACCGATTGCAGATCCAGCCTCCCTTGCCGAGCAATATGAAGAAGCAGGAGCTGCAGCTGTCAGCGTTCTTACTGAGAGACGGCGATTTGGTGGGTCGCTCGAAGATCTTGATGCAGTTCGCAAACGAGTTGCAATTCCTGTACTCCGTAAAGATTTTATGGTCGATGAATATCAATTTCTTGAAGCACGTGCGCATGGTGCAGATATCGTCTTGCTTATTGTTGCCGCACTTTCCAAGCACCAACTCAGAGATTTTTACGATCTTGCCACCGAACTCGGTATGGCATCCCTGATCGAGATTCATACGGCACAAGAACTTGAAAGTGCGATGGAGATTGAGCCACGCATCATCGGAGTTAACTCACGTAACCTCAAGACCCTTGATGTCGACAGTGCTGCTTTCAGCGATCTCATTCCTCGAATACCAACATCTGTGATTCGCGTCGCTGAATCTGGAATCTCTTCACGGGCCGATGTCGAACTTGCTCAGAATGCGGGCGCTACAGCAATTCTCGTAGGTGAAGCCCTCGTAAAATCTGGTAATCCAATTTCCGCCATGCGCGAGTTACTAGGTCACGGGTAGGCTTTCGCCATGACAACTGTCGAGGATCTTGCTGGCCACTTTGGCCCTTATGGTGGTCGCTTTGTTCCGGAAGCTCTCATTGGCGCCCTCGAAGAACTCGATGCTGCACGTATTAAGGCGCAGACAGATCCCACTTTTATCGCCGAGTTAGCAGAACTACATCGCACCTATACAGGTCGCCCGAGCATCATCACCGAAGCGAAGCGATTTGCAGAGCATGCAGGTGGTGCGCGCATTATTCTCAAGCGCGAAGATCTGAATCACACAGGTAGCCACAAGATAAATAATGTTTTGGGACAAGCACTTCTTACCAAGCGAATGGGAAAGAAGCGCATCATCGCTGAAACTGGCGCAGGTCAGCACGGTGTTGCATCAGCAACAGCGGCAGCGCTCATGGGACTTGAATGCGTTGTTTATATGGGCGAAGAAGATACAAAACGCCAATCACTGAACGTCGCACGAATGAAATTACTTGGCGCAGAAGTCATTCCAGTCACTTCCGGCTCGCGCACTTTGAAAGATGCCATTAATGAGGCGATGCGCGATTGGGTAACAAACGTTGAAACTACACATTACTTACTCGGCACTGTTGCAGGACCACATCCATTCCCATCCATGGTTCGAGATTTCCATAAAATTATCGGCGAAGAATCACGCGAACAAGTTCTTGCTCTCACCGGTCGCCTTCCAGACGCTGTGCTCGCCTGTGTAGGTGGTGGCTCCAATGCAATCGGAATTTTCCATCGATTTATCTCAGATCCATCCGTACGATTAATTGGTCTTGAAGCAGCGGGAGACGGTGTCGAAACTGGTCGCCATGCAGCTTCTATTTCAGGTGGGTCACCAGGAGTTCTTCACGGAAACCGTACCTATGTCTTGCAAGATAGCAATGGCCAGACAATTGAATCCCACTCAATTTCTGCAGGACTTGATTACCCAGGCGTTGGACCAGAGCATGCATATCTGCATGACATTGGACGCGCTGAGTACCGTCCTATTACAGATGCGCAAGCAATGCATGCATTTGCACTTCTTTCGCAGACTGAAGGAATCATTCCCGCAATTGAAACTGCGCATGCGCTAGCCGGAGCAATGCAAGTAGGAAATGAACTAGGACCCGATGCAATTATTCTTATTAATCTATCTGGACGTGGCGATAAAGATGTACAAACGGCGGCGCAGTACTTTGGAATCCCGCTCTAAATGACAACTCCTCTTGATGATCTCTTCGTCAAAGTTCGCTCTGAAAATCGCGCAGCGCT
>Ga0304728_1000350_pt1 | contig 39616 bp, 32 predicted proteins | sample C_130625_MF_Meta_FD_190476 | JGI IMG/M metagenome (GOLD analysis project Ga0304728, IMG submission 190476) | Freshwater microbial communities from Lake Croche, Canada to study carbon cycling - C_130625_MF_MetaG (v2) (version 2) | ecosystem: Environmental > Aquatic > Freshwater > Lake | place... | reverse complement strand
AAAGCGTGTAAGTACTTGTATGTTAACGATCTGCCCATAGCTCAGCTGGATAGAGCAACGCCCTTCTAAGGCGTAGGTCGCACGTTCGAATCGTGCTGGGCAGGCCAAATTTTATTTAACAGCATACAGATCTAGGCTGGTTGATTGTGGTCTATTGGTCGAATCATCATCAAGCTTGGTTGGAAGCTGACGTACTCAGAGTGATTCAAAAATACACAATATTTCATAAATTTTGTTTGTAAGTTTCTTTCATAAACAAGATGGTGCTTAACGATAAGAGAGCAGCAACAATAATCATAAATGCGGGCGCAACCGCACTATGGGTCTGATGAACTAACCAGGTGGCAGTTAATGGTGTAAGCCCGCCAACTATGCCAAGGGTTAAGTTGTAGCCTAGCGCAATTGAAGTAGAGCGAATATGTGTTGGGGCAGTTTCAACCATAAAAGCAGGAGAGGACCCAATATATATCCCAATAATTACAGCAAAACCAAGTTGGCATAACTGGACGAGCACTTCACTGGGGTGATGCATGCCATTAAAAAGTGGGTAAGCAAGTAAGATTGCTGCAATTACAGTCCCTATCAATAACGGTTTTCGACCAATGCGATCAGATATTGCGCCTGCAATAATCATGATAGGGATAACTATAATCATGCTGATGGTATTGATTTCAAGTGAGATTTCTTGCCGCATCTTATCTGCTAACTGAAACCAACTAACTAAATATACAAAAATTAAATAAAAGGTCACGGCATTGAAGAGAGAGAGTCCAGCAAGTCTAGCAAGCAGCGGTCGGTAACTTTCGATTGTTTCTATGATGGGTTGTTTTTGATCGGCCGTGACTTCATTTTTCACTTCAATATTTCTTCGTAGCAATAGACCCACAATTCCAATTACCAATCCAAGTAAAAATGGAATTCGCCAGCCCCATAAGTTAAGGTTTTCAGGTGACATTAACGCTGCAAGAGTAGTACCTGTAGCTGAGCCAAGTAAAATGCCGAGTACTGCTCCAGAACCTGCAAGAGCTCCCGCCATACCTCTCTTATTAGACGGCGCATTTTCAACCATAAACACTATCGAGGTAGTGTACTCACCACCAACGGATAAACCTTGGAGCATTCGACATATTGTCAACAGTATTGGCGCAGCTAGCCCAATAGCGTCATACCCAGGCAGAATACCTACAATAAAAGTAGGAATGGCCATTGCAGCCACTGAAACTGATAAAGCCTGTTTTCTGCCAATTCGATCACCAATATTTCCAATCACCATCCCACCTAAGGGGCGCATTAAATAGCCAATTGCAAAAACTCCAAAGGCAAAAAGAAGTTGAGCAATGGGGTCTTCTTTTGGGAAAAAGACTCTACCGATTGAGGTTGCAAAATAACCATAGACTGCAAAGTCGTACCACTCAAGAACATTTCCGATTGCGCCTGCAGCAACCATTCTTTTATTGATGCCTTGAGACATTGTCTGGCCTTCTGAAAATTAAAACAAAATTGATGACCCTTTTTTGAAAGGGGGGCTATTAAAGATCATACTAAAATAAGGACTCGACTAATATTAATCAGAAGCAAATATTAATAGGATATTTTGTCAAAGATATGAAAAGCGGTGTCTTTATTAGTGACACTAGAAGCGCCACTTATAAATTGACAGATTCTAATAATTTAGAATTTTGCTGCATTCAAGTTTCACCAAAACTAATGGTTACGAATTGCCTAGAAATGGTGAAACAATAACTCTTAATTGGATCAGGCATCCCTGGGCCTTGGTCGATTCCGCCCCGGGCCACTAAGAAACATTAAAATTACCTTTGGATGTCTTTTTGTTGGATGTCTGTTTTGGGTCGGCAACTACTTTAATCGAAGTTCAAAACGATACAAAGTGACTAAAGCATACCTATTTTTTGATTTAGTCGGAGTACCCATTGTGGCTCTGCTTTTCCAATGCCGGCCAAAATTATTTGAGGATGCAATTTTATTATTTGAGCCAGTATCAATTCCTGACTGGGGTATAGATCTACGTAAAAGACATGCAGGCCATTTTTTAAATCTTTTTTAAACTTCGCAAAAAAGGCATTTTTTCTTTGGATGCCAATAAAGCCCCCTTCCCAAACACAAAACCAAAATAAAATTAATGCTAGAAATATAAATGGTATCCACCCTGCATCAGATTTGTACCAACCTAAATAATGGGTAAGCATCAGTAGGGATGAAAAAACGCAGGCACCAACTGCTGCACCAATTAATCCAGAGCGAATAATATCTAGTTTCATGAATGATCCAACGTCATGAAGGTGAGGGCGTTTTCTGACTCCTTCAGCGTCATTGCTCAATACGTGAATTTGTAAGCTAGAAACAGATTCTTTTTCTAGTTGTTCTTCGAATTGCTCAAGATCGTCTAAGTTATTGCTAAGAAAATAATGCCTCAATAATTTCAAAATACGCCCCAAGTTAAATTTCGTTCACCATAATCGCACAGATTAGCTTTTGATATAGATCAAATTACTAGGTGATATCCCTAGCATCTAATTATTTAGGTGCTCATAATTTGCTTATTTACGTAGTTTTTTATTTCAAGCGATTACTCAGGCCCCATCAAGACTCTGCCGCCACAATTAAACCCGTTGTTTCAGTGCTGCAGTTAAGCGCAATAAACCTGGGCTATAGTTCCCTAAGGGTACACAAGCTCTAATAATGCAGAGTTCATCTGTTGCAACCGCCACAGTTAAGGCAGAAAATAATTCATCTTCTGTCTTGCATAAGAAGCCTTTGCCAGTTCTCAAGACTGATGGTAATTCTTCAGAGCGTAATGAAGCTATATCATTAAAGGGTCCGTCCATCATTGGTCTTTGGGTGCCATAACCTTGGTTATCAACCACAATCACAAGGGGATTTACACCATGAAGCACTGCAGAAAGAACTTCTAACCCGGTCATCAAAAAAGCCCCATCTCCTACTAATACCAAGGGTCTGCGGGTTGCATCGGCGCACGCAGCACCTAAAGCTGCGGGCACTGCGTATCCCATTGTTGCATAGTAGGCGCTGGCGAGCATTAAGGATTGCGCTGGTAACTCTATTGAGCCAAATAAACAATCGCCTGGCTCAGCAATCAAGCGTATTTTTTCATTAAGAAAAATAGCAATACATTCCATAACTCTCTCAACAACGAGAGTTTGGCCTGCAATAGCTGTAAAAGACATTTTTTTATGGATAACCTGGCCATATTCTTTGTAGCCTCTAGCACTTGCAGCCTTAATCAAAGCGGGTAAAAAGGCCCAAAGTGGCACGTCTTGATAAGTGTGATAACCAATATTAACTTGGGAATCCATGCACTCGATTACCTGACCGCGATCGAGGTGATCGGTAAATGCGCCCATGATTAAATCAGCATATAAAACCCCAAACATAATTAGTGGCTGAGCATTTTCCACTTGCTGAACAATGCTTGGAGAGCTAACTGCGCCCATATATACACCTAAAGCTAATGGGTGTGTTTCCGGTATTACTCCTTTAGATAAAGAGGTTGTTGCCATTGGAACTTCAAAATTTTCCATGAAAGCTAATAGCTCTTTACCAAGCCCACGCCTTACTGCCATTAAACCTGCAATTGCCACTGCACTGCCTGCGCCTTCTAATAATTGTATTGTTTCTGCTACCGCTAGCTCCAAACGCTTTTGATGAACCTTGGGCAGCTCTACTACTAGACCCTCTGGGCGATCAATTATTGGCAGGTCAACCATGTCGCGGGGAATTTCAATATATCCAGGCCGTTGGTGGGCAATCATCATGCCCAAAACGCGATCAATATCAGCCGCTACTGTTAAGGGATTTGTCAACACAGCTTGAGCGATAGTAATATCTTTAAATACTTCTAACTGGGTATCAAAATTTTTAACCTTATGATGAAGTAGGGGGTCGCCCTGTCTTTCTGATAGCCCTGGCGCACCGCTCAGTACTAAAAGAGGTACATTCTCAGCCCAAGCTCCAGCAGTAGCATTAACTACTTTAAAGCCGCCAACTGAATAAGTGACGGCACATACCCCAAAGCTACGTATTCGCGCATATGCCTCTGCTGCAAATGCTGCTCCTTGCTCATCGGTAGTAACTAGAATTGGAAAACCGCCACGATAGAGATGATCAAAAAGCTTTAGCGCATAGTCGCCAACAATTCCAAAGCCCTTATCAACTCCTAATGCTTTAAAGCGACGGATTAAAAAATCCGGAATTGTGGTCATGGTTTGCGCTGTAGACATATGAGTCCAAAAAGATCTGGTCAGTCTAGTCTAATACAAAATAAAATAAAAACGAGATATTAACTACGCTCTTTAGGCCTTAACTAGGGCCAAAACTAATGATATACATAGCTATAGTTGAGCAACTTGAATTAAAAGAGGGGCATGGATAAAAATTAATTATTGTCATGAATTTTTAGTATATTTAGATAATTCAATTTAAAAGCGGAGTTGCCGTGAAGCTTGCGTATGTTTACTTATTCTTAGCATTCATTGGCGGAGCACAGGCGGCCGAGACCAATCCAGCTTCCTATCCCACACGTCCGATCCGCATTATTATTCCGCTTGCGCCAGGCAGCGGGGCTGATAATGCGGTGCGCATTATTACGCAAAAAATGGGTCAAAATATGGGCCAAGGTTTCATTGTTGAGAACCTTCCTGGCGCTGCTGGCTTAATTGGCGCGGATAAGGTTGCCAAAGCTAAACCGGATGGCTATACCCTGGGGGGTTTCAATGACAGCATCTTAACCATGGTGCCAAATGTCAATCGCAAACTACCTTGGAACCCCGTTAAAGACTTTGCCCCGATTTCTTTGGCTGTGATGGTGGAGTGGGGCCTAGTTGTACCACCTAAATCTCCCTATGCGAATGCAGGCGAACTTATTGCTGCTGCCCGGCAGAATCCTGGACAACTCAACTATGGATCGGCCGGTAACGGTAGCCCTCAACAGATTGCCATGGAGATATTCGCCTCTGAGGCGGGTATTAAGATGACGCATATTCCTTATAAGGGGATTAATCAAACGGGTATTGGGGTTGCCTCGGGAGAAGTGCAGGCAGCATTTATTACTCTAGCGAGCTCTAAAACCTTAGTAAAGTCGAACCGCCTCAAATTGATTGGTGTTACGAGCCCAAAGCGTACCTTGCAATATCCAAATGTACCAACGATTGCAGAGTCTGGTCTTCCTGGATTTGAGTTTAGTGCCTGGTTTGCATTGGTGGCGCCAGCTGGAACGCCACAGCCTATTATTCAAAAACTTAACGCTGAGCTGATCAAGGCATTGAAAGATCCCGCTGTGCGCCAACAACTACTGGCTAATGGCCTAAATCCGGTAGGTAGCTCGCCAGAAGAATTAGCCAAAAAAATTCAAGCGCAATTGGATAGTTATGCCGCTGTAGTTAAAAAGATGGGCATAGGCGCCGATTAATTAGGTCAAGGTAAGGCTCTAGAGTTTGCCTGCAGGCTGTCACAAATCCGTCATTTTTCTGCATCATATTACAACCCTGAGTATAAAAAACTATTGAATTAGGGCTATCTTATGACGCGGCTTTGTTATCGTTTTATTTTCTTAACAACTATTGTTATCGCTAACTTTAGCCTATTTATTAATAGTGCTTGGTCAGTAACTATTTATCCAATTGATAGAGCAATTATCTTAAACGGCTCACTCTTTGATTTTCGGATTGAATTTAGTAATCAAGTAAATCCGCAAGATATTAAGGTCATGATTAATGGCTTGCCATTGAGCCAATTTTCGCAACAAACCCCTATTTTTATTCCAACAGAAAACGGCTTAGGAAGTAGTTTAATTCTAAAGGACATGATTTTAAGTAAGCCTGGACCATACAAGATAAGTGTTACAGATGGCAAGGAGAGCGGGGAAGTGCAGTGGGAAGTATTTGGAACTGGGCCAAAAAAAGTAAAAAATGTTATTTTGTTTATTGGCGATGGGATGACGATTGCTAACCGTACTGCAGCGCGGGTTTTATCAAAGGGCATAACTCAAGGGAAATATAACGGCCGCCTAGCTTTCGACGATATGCCTTATATGGCAATGATTGGTACCTCAGGTAGTGATTCTTTAATCACCGACTCAGCTAATTCGATGAGTGCTTATACAACTGGCCATAAAACTGCGGTCAATGCCATGGGCGTTTATGTTTCTAGAGCACGTGAGAACTTAGAGCATCCTAAAGTTGAAACGATTGCAGAAATTATTAAACGTAAAACGAATATGTCAGTGGGGGTAGTTAGTGATGCGGAAATTGAAGATGCTACTCCAGCAGCCATGGTTGCCCATACCCGTCGAAGAGCAGATAAGCAATATATCGCTGATCAATTTTTTACTAGTGGAGCGGATGTTATTTTAGGAGGGGGTACGGCGTATTTTTTACCGCAAAGTGCCAAGGATTCGAAGCGTAAAGACGATCGAAATCTAATTGAATCTTTCATGAATTCTGGTTACCGCGTATCAACCACTAAACAGGAATTAAAGTCTGATGCGAATGATCCGCTAACCAAAAAATTATTTGGTACTTACCATCCAGATAATATGGATGGCTCATTAGATCGATTTGTACTGAAACAAAATACCGTCAAAGAGTTTCCTAATCAGCCAGATTTAACCGAAATGACTGATGCGGCATTAAAGATTCTTTCTAAAAACCCGAATGGATTTTTTCTCATGGTAGAGGCTGCGCTAATCGATAAGTTTAATCATCCATTGGATTGGGAAAGAGCGGCATTTGACACTATTATGTTAAGTAATGCGGTTCAAGTTGCCAAAGATTTTGCTAAGACGCATCCCGATACACTCATTATTGTTGTACCAGACCATACTCATAGCGGATCTATTGCGGGTGTCGTTGATGATCTTAAGTCTGGCGCCTTGCGCGATAAAGTGGGGGTATATGCTGAGGCTGGGTTTCCAAATTATCCCAATGCAAATGACTCCGGCTACCCAGAAAAAATTGACGTTACGCGGCGCTTAGCTTTTTTCTACGGTAATTATCCTGATCATTATGAGACTATGCGACCAAAATTAGACGGTACGTTTATACCGGCGATCAAAAATTCTAGTGGTAAATATATTGCTAATCCTAAGTACCAAGCTAATCATGAAGACGCCATTCACATGCCTGGAAATTTACCCAGCACTCAAGAATCGGGCGTGCATACTGCCGATGATGCTGTCCTCAATGCAATGGGCCCTGGTGCGGATCGCTTTAAAGGTTTTATGGATAATACCGAGGTATTTCGAGCTATGGTTGAGGCCTTAGGATTAGGTAAGTAGCCGTCAATTTTCGGGTTAAGTACGCTTTTCTGCGTGGATTTAGGCAAGCTAGGTAAATTTGTCATAATGGCAAATTATGTGCTGCTAAATTTAAAGGTAACGATGAAAATCAAACAATACTTATTGCTCTCGGTATTGAGCCTATTGGCTTCTGCAGCATTTGCGCAGACCACCCCCGTTTGTGAGGCTTTGGTGATTACGGGGCATCCAGCTTATCCTCCGGTCGCTTGGGGAGCCGATGGCAAAATTGTGGGTTCTTCAACTGCATTGGTAACGGCAATTGCGCAGCAGTTGCAAGTGAAAAAAATTACCTCTATCGACTTTGGTTCTTGGCAAAAAGCCCAAGATGCCATTAAAGATGGTAAAGCCGATATTATTTTTGGGATTTATAAAGACACGGCGCGAGTTGCCTATATGAACTACATTGACCCGCCCTATATGCAAGATCCGGTTGCCATTGTAATTCGCAATGGCGATACTTTGAAATTCTCGGAGTGGAGTGATCTAAAGGGTAAGAAAGGTGTGACTAATGTTGGCGAAAGTTATGGCTCTGAATTTGACGCGTATATTACACAAAATTTATCCGTTGCCAGAGCTAATGGTGTAGACAAAGCTTTTGAGGCGCTATTAAGTAAGCAAGCCGATTACTTGATTATTGGGCGCTACCCAGGAAAACTGGAGGCAAAGAAATTAAACATCCTGGCGAAAGTTGACTTTTTACCGAAAAATCTGGTCTATGGCGACATGTATGTGGCGTTTTCAAAGAAATCGAAATGCTATGCAAGTCTGCAGGCTGGATTTTCTGCTGGCCTTAAAAAAGTAGTTAGTAGCGGCACAATAGATGGACTTCTTGATCAGGCGAATAAACAGTTTTATAAATAAACAAATTTATAGATCAGAGATTCATTATTTACTTAGTAGCATTGTTGTGGCCTTTAATGAATCTCTGGTTCGCTGCCCTTACTACTTTTTTGCAGCTTAGGGGCTTTAGTCGTGTCAACCAGAGTTTCTAAGAAGTCAAAGTCACAGCCATTGTTGGCCTGCTGAATGTGCTGTAAATAAATCTTACCAAAGCCCCGCTCAAATTTAGGCGCTGGCGCTACCCAGGCTGCTTTGCGTTTGGCCATTTCGGCATCGGAAATCAAGACATTTAATTTGCGTGCTGGCACATCTAATTCGATTAAGTCACCATCTTGTACAAAAGCTAATGGCCCACCGATATAGGCTTCGGGAGTGACATGCAAAACGCATGCGCCATAACTAGTGCCACTCATACGGGCGTCTGAGATGCGCACCATATCACGTACACCTTGCTCTAAGAGTTTTTTAGGAATAGGCAATTGCCCCCATTCTGGCATGCCAGGAGCGCCTTGAGGCCCCGCGTTTTGTAAAACAATGACTGAATTTGCATCGATTTCTAAATCGGCAGAATCAATACGTGCGGATAAATCATCATAGCTTTTGAAAACGACCGCTTTACCAGTATGTTTTAGCAAGTGCGCTTCAGCAGCAGGGGGTTTAATGACTGCACCATCTGGAGCAAGATTCCCTTTTAAGATTGCCAAGCCGTCGCTTTTTACTAGCGCCTTATCAACCGAACGAATCACGTCATCATTAAAAACTTTAGCATCAGCGATTAACTCACCTAGGGTTTTACCATCAACAGTTTGTTCAGAAAGACTTAAGAAGCTGGAAAGTTGTTTGAGTAAGGCTCGCAAACCACCGGCATAGAAAAAATCTTCCATGAGATATTTACCCGAGGGCCTAATATTCGCAAGTACCGGTATTTTGCGAGCCAATTCATCAAAACGCTCTAAGGAGAGCGCAAAGCCAGCGCGCTTTGCTAGGGCTATTAAATGCACTGCGGCATTAGTAGAGCCCGATAAAGCTAAGGTAGTCATTACTGCATTATCAAAAGAGCTAGCAGTGAGGATATCGGAAGGCTTTAAATCTTCCCACGCCATTTCAACGATGCGTCGGCCTGTTAATGTTGCCATTTGTGCATGTCTTGAATCGGACGCTGGAATAGAAGCATAACCAGATAAACATAGGCCTAGGGCTTCAACGGTGCTTGTCATAGTGGATGCGGTACCCATCGTCATGCAGTGGCCAGCAGAGCGGGCAATGCCATCTTCAATTTCGCCCCAGTCGGCCTCGGTAATATTGCCGGCCCGTAATTCATCCCAGTATTTCCAAACATCGCTGCCGCTACCCAAAAATTGGCCACGATAATCGCCTCGCAACATGGGGCCAGCCGGCAGAAAGATGGTGGGAATGTTCATACTAATTGCGCCCATGAGTAAAGCAGGCGTCGTTTTGTCACAGCCGCCCATCAATACGCATGCATCAGCTGGGTAAGAGCGTAATAGCTCTTCGGTTTCCATTGCCAAAAGATTGCGATACAACATGGTGGTTGGTTTTTGAAAGGGCTCAGACAAACTCATGGCTGGCATTTCAACTGGAAAGCCGCCGGCTTGCCAAATACCTCTTTTAACTTCTTCAGCACGCTGCCGAAAATGGCTATGACATGGATTAATGTCGCTCCAAGTATTAATAATAGCGATGACGGGTTTGCCAGCATAATCGCTCCGGGTATAACCCATTTGTGCAGTGCGCGAACGATGCGCAAAGCTACGCATATCTTTTACACCATACCAGCGATGACTCCGCAGTTCTTCTGGTTTTTTGCGATTCGATTTACTCAATTTTGGCACCTGACTCTTTAATAACAGCGACCCAACGATCATTTTCAGCTTTAATAAATGCCGCAAATTCACTTGCTGATCGTTCGGTAATAGGGGTTCCGGCTTTTTCAAAGCGCTCACGCACTTCAGGATTCGCTAAGGTTTTCTTGAGAGCGGCTTGTAATTTTTGCACCACATCTTTAGGCATATTAGCGGGCCCAACTAAACCTTGCCACCCGGAGGTTTCTAATTCAGCATAACCCGACTCGCGCACTGTAGGAACATTAGGCAGATCTTTATCTCTAGTTGGACTAGTAATAGCAATCGCCTTTAGATTACCAGACTGAACTTGCGGCACTAATATTCCAGTAATATCGACCAAGATATGTGTTTGGCCAGAAATTAAGTCAACAATGGCGGGCGCAGAACCTTTATAGGGAACATGCGTTAGTTTGATACTACCAACATTATTTAGTAACTCGCCATTTAAATGGGTAATAGAACCATTGCCACCAGATGCAAAATTGGCTTTACCTGGATTCTTTTTGGCCCACTGGATAAATGTTTTGAGTGAATCTACTGGCAGCTCTCGCGGGACAACGGCAAGGAAATAAGTCGAAACAATTTGCCCAATGGGAGTGAAGTCTTTTAAAGGATCATAGGGTTTTTTGGCCATCATATTAGGTGCTAAGACCATGGGCCCAATATTTGCTACAACCAGGGTGTAACCATCAGGGGCAGCACGCGAAAGCTCGGTGAGCGCGATGACACCAGCAGCGCCTGGTTTATTTTCAACAATCACTTGCTGTCCTAACGCTTCGCCAAGATAGGGCGCTATGAGTCGCGAGGTAAAATCGAGACCGCCACCGGGAGGGAAGCCAACAATTAGCTTAATGGGTTTGTTTGGATAGTTCGATTGCGCATGGCTTGGAAAAGCCATAATGAGACTCGCAATTATTACCAAGAATGATAAGCGCCACTGTTTTAACATTGTCCCCCCCTTTTATTTATTATTCTAACGTACTCTAAGAAGCCATAAACTGGATATCTATGCCGATATTTCAAGCCGAAGATTTAAAAACTAAAATTATTCCAATAATGAGAGCTACTGGTAGCTCTGAGGCGGAAGCTTTACGGGTTTGTACCAACTTGATTCAGGCTAACCTGAAGGGTCATGACTCACATGGTGCGGGAATGATTCCGCGCTATGTTGAATCATTTATAGAGGGCTCTTTACAACCAAACCAAACAATTCGGGTGATGAGCGATTTAGGAAGTATGTTGGTGCTAGACGGTCAACAAGGTTTTGGCCAAGTTGTCGGTGAAGAGGCAATGGCTATGGGAATTGCGAGAGCAAAAAAATTAGGTAGTTGTATTGTGTCTCTATCGCGTGCGCATCACTTAGGCCGCATTGGGCATTTCGCTGAAATGGCTGCAGCTGAGGGTTTAGTGTCGATTCATTTAGTAAACGTTATTTCTGCGCCGGTGGTAGCTGTATGGGGCGGCGGCATCGGTCGCCACGGTACTAATCCATTTTGTATTGGTGTGCCGCTTGCTAATCGTGCACCTTTTATTTTAGACTTTGCTACCAGTCGCTCAGCTCAAGGCAAGATGCGAGTTGCCCATAACGCCGGTAAAGAAGTAAGTCCGGGATATTTAATTGATCAACAGGGCAAGCCTACCAATGATCCAGGCGTAGTTGTGAAGCCTGATAGCGCAGGTAATTTAGGCGCACTAATGCCGTTTGGCGAGCACAAGGGCTCGGGTTTAGCTATTGCCTGTGAACTACTGGGTGGTGCCTTAACGGGTAATGGCACCTGGAAACCGCCCAAAGTAAAAAAACGCGCCATTTGGAACGGCATGTTATCAATTTTGATCAATCCGATTAGCATCAATTCGAAAGAGCAATTTGACTTAGAAACAAATTCCTTTATTGAATGGGTTTATCAAAGCCCCGCGAGCGAGGCAGGGGTACCTGTTATGCTGGCTGGTGAGCCCGAACAAAAAATGATGGCACAACGCTTAGCAGATGGTTTTGAGATAGACGATACAACTTGGCAAGATATTTGTGCGGCAGGAAAAAAAGTTGGGGTTAACTTAAACTAGCATTCATTTTTTACAGATGTTCAATTTATTGGAAAGAATATGCACTCTATTACAGCATCACTTAAAACGAAGTTAAAGCAAGGCAAGTCTATTGGCGGCGCTTGGATGATGACTGTGAATCCCGCATTTGCAGAAATTGCATCGGCGGTTGGACTCGATTTCGTGGTGGTTGATATGGAGCATGGCGCAATTGGCTTAGCCGACTTACCGGGAATATTACGTGGCTTTAGTGGCGAAACTAGTGCGCTTGTCCGTGTGCCATCGGCCGACCCTAGTTTAATTGCACGGGTACTTGACCGAGGTGCACATGGCGTGATGGTGCCACGGGTTGAGAGTGTTGCCACAGCCTTAGAGGTAGCGCGGGCAGCGAAATTTCCGCCTCAAGGCGATCGCGGCTTAGCTCTGCCTGCCCTTAGGGCCTCTGCTTATGGAACTAATCCTGATTACCGTAATAATGCCAATAGAGATACATTAGTGATTATTCAGGTTGAGTCGCGCAATGCGATGAATTTAGCTGTCGAGATTGGTAGCTTGGCAGAGGTAGATTTAGTCTTTGTTGGGCCTACTGATTTATCGGCTAATTTAAATTTAGAAGGGCAAGATCATTTTGCCGCATTAAATCAAGCCATTGATAGCGTGGTGGCGCAATGCAAAACCGCAAAAATTCCAGTTGGCATCATTCCATTTGCTGGCAGGGCTATTCCTGATCTTAAACAGTTGGGATTTCAAATGATTGTGGCTGGCAGTGACGTCGGTTTCTTAAGAGAATCAGCCGTTAATTTAAAGAAAACCCTTGAAGCGAATTAAATTCCTCATTTTCGCCATCGATTGACTTAAATGAGAGATAAAGAATCACTCACTTCGGCAGAGCTTGCTGAAATTGCTGCTAAAACGGTCGAACATTACAACCTGAATGCAGATTCTTTTTTTGAGGGCACGCGTAATCATGACGTTAGTCAAAACATAGCTGCATTATTAAAGGCGATTGCGGGTGTAGGCCCTCACCATATTTTAGATTTTGGTTGTGGCCCTGGTCGGGATTTAAAGGCGTTTAGGGCGCTTGGCCATCATGTCATTGGCCTAGAGGGTAGTACGGAAGCAGCGGCTATAGCTTGCAAATTTAGTGGCTGTGAAGTTTTGGTGCAAGATTTTTTTAATCTGCAACTACCAAATAATTATTTTGATGGCGTCTTTGCTAATGCTTCGTTATTTCATATACCTACACAACTACTACCCAAAGTATTGCTTGAATTATTTAATACACTAAAGCCCGCTGGAATTTTATTTAGTTCCAACCCGCGCGGTGAAAATCAAGAAGGCTGGAATGGTGATCGATACGGCGCTTATCATGATTATGAAACTTGGCAAGTTTTTTTAAAGGCTGCGGGCTTTACAGAAGTTGATCATTTTTATCGGCCACCAGGTTTACCAAGAGAGCAGCAGCCTTGGTTGGCAAGCGTTTGGCGCAAATAAGTTATTTTTTCAGGTTTGCGGCAATGCGCCGAGTTACCTTTGGTGGAGCAATATCAATATGATGCCGATGCCGCTCTTCTTGCATATTTAAATCGTCGGCAGTAAATCGATCGAAACGGCGTAAATAGTCTGCCCATGTTTCAAATACATAGTACTCAACAAATTTACCGGTATGCTCAGCATCCTCGAACAAACTCCATGACAGAGCTCCCTGCCTTAAGCGTGATTTCCGAGTGCTAGCCATGATTTTTTTAAAGGCCTCATTTTGCGCAGCGTCGGTCTGATATTCAATCGAGATCATTACTGGCCCCTCGCTTGGATCAATATTACGCGACGGGTTAGGGCGTTCTAGCGGGCAAACTGGGCTCATATCTTCTTGATGCAAACCTTCCACATGCAATTTACGAACGGCGATTAAGGCAACAATACCAAAGATTGAACTTAAGCCAATACTGACACTAACATTGGTCTCAGTTGCAATTTTCCCCCAAATAGCGGCGCCTAATGCGCTACCTCCCATGATGCTCATTTGATAAAGCGACATCCCGCGAGCGCGAACCCAACTCGGTAAACACAATTGGGCTGAGGTCGTGAGTGAATTTGCAACGCTAATCCAGGCAATACCACTAATCAGCATAAAGACGGAAGCAAGCCATAAATTGAGCGATAGCACTACGCCAGTTGAGCTAATCGATAAAAGAATAATTCCATAATTTGCTAATTGATTAGTACTCAGGCGCATTTTTAAGCGAGGTAGTTGTGAACCAGCAATAACAGCCCCCAAACCTAAGCACGAAAGTAATAAGGTAAAGATATGGGCATTACCTTGAAAATGATCTTTAGCAATGACGGGCAAAAGGGCAATGAGGCCAGTTGATTGCAGAAAAAATAAGAAAGTGCGGATGAAAATAGCCTGCAATTGGCTTGATTGGCGCACATATTGTAAGCCCACGCGCATGGCTCCAAAAAAACGCTCGCCAGGGAGGGCTGAAACATAATATTGATATTGCCAACGCAATACAACCCATGACGTAATGAGTGAGAGCACCATATTGAGGGCAAATACATACTGGCTTCCAGCGGTAGCAATAATAATTCCCGCTATCAGTGGGCCAACGATTCGCGAGACATTCATAGCGATGGCATTTAATGCTAAGGCTGGTTGCAAGGAATCGCGTGGTACTAATTCAGGGACTAAGGCGGCAAAGATGGGCCAGCGCATCGCTAAGCCAATACCATTGGTAAAGGTTAGGAATAAAAGAACATATGGGTTTAGTAAGCCAAACACCAGGAACAGCATTAACGCAGTTGCATTAGCTGCTAACCATAGCTGAGTAAAAACAAAAAAATGTTTGCGATTCAGAATATCAGCCAGCGCACCGCTCGGTATACCTAGTAGTAGAACAGGTAGGCTTGATGCAGTTTGGACTAAAGCAATTAATGTTGCCGAGGTCGTTAATGAGGTCATCATCCATGCTGCGGCCACATCATTCATCCACATGCAAATGGTAGCCGTAAGCCAGACTAAATAGATTGAGCGAAATACTTTAAATTTCAGCGGCGCTAACCACTTTTGCGAAAAGATCCATTTATCTATGAATGCACTCATTAAGCTATTTTAATGTATTAATCGCTGCTAACAAGGCGCTAAATCATCATTTACAAAGGCAAGCGCTAGACGCGAAGACCAATATAGTCACTTAATCGATATCTCTATTTAGTTAATAATATTGTGATTATTGACTTGGCTGCGGTTGTCGAGAAACTGAGCAATAAATAGTAATTCAATAGAATGTGTGCTGTCATCTAGAGCAGCAGGCCAAGTAAAAGCGACCGTTTAAATCTTGGCTCCTCGACGTGGGATCGAACCACGGACCAACAGATTAACAGTCTGCTGCTCTACCGCTGAGCTATCGAGGAATAGCCGATATTCTAGCAGAAGTTGCTTTAGTGGCTATGCTGCAGGCTGCATTTAAGCATTCAAAACAATTTAAATAGGATAGGCTATATTCTTAACTATGCCTAAAAAAAGCGCTTCTGCGCCACTTAAAAAAGCGACTTTAGATACGCCAAGCGCCAACAGTGGTGCAAAACTTTCAATTTCCGATCGTTTTGCCCTTGGCAAATCGTTGCGTAAAAAAGTGAGCCTAGCAGAGCAGGGCGACTTTATATTGCCCAAAAAAAGAATAGGCCTTATTGAAATCCTGAAGAAGCAAGAAAAAAACCGCCTTCATCCTGCTATACCGATCCGCTATCAGCGGATGAAAGAGTCACCGTTTTCTTTTTATCGAGGTGCAGCAGCGATTATGGCGCAAGATTTAGCTAGTCAACCGACCACTAATATCAATGTGCAACTTTGTGGTGATATGCATGTTTCAAATTTTGGGTTTTTCGCTACCACTGAACATAAATTGGTTTTTGGCATTAATGATTTTGATGAAACCTTGCCTGGAAGCTGGGAATGGGACTTAAAAAGATTAGTTGCTAGTGGAGTGATTGCTTGCCAAGAACTTGGAGGAATCGAGTCTGATAGTGAGTTAGTAGTGCGTAAAATTATTAGTAGTTACAGGGAAAAATTGACTGAATATGCCTCGCTGAGTTACGTTAATTTAGCCTATGAATTTCTCGGCGAAAGGGTTGTGCGCGATAACTTTAGTAAGTCTCATTTAAAACTTTTTGATCAATTCATCAAAAAAACAAAGGGGCAATGCAATTTAGGTGTACTTGAAAAATTTACCGACTTAATTGGCAACGATAGAAAATTTATTGAAAATCCGCCCTTAATTCAGCGTGCAGATGTAACCCTTGAAGGTCTGCCGATGCGTGAAGTATTGGAGGCCGCATTAAATGATTATCAAAAATCATTGTTACCCGATAAGGAACTTTTATTTAATCGCTATTCCTTAAAAGATTATGTTCGAAAGGTAGTCGGTATTGGTAGTGTGGGAACGATTTGTGGGGTTATGTATTTTGAAGGCGCTAGCTTAGAGGACCCTCTATTTTTGCAATATAAACAGGCTCAAGAATCCGTTTTATCCCCTTATATTGGCGCTTCTATTTATAAAAACCAAGCGCACCGCGTGGTAGTTGGGCAAAGATTATTGCAAGGAGCCCCTGACATATTTCTTGGCTATGCCTCATCTGCATCAAAATACTATTATGTAAGGCAACTTCGCGACATGAAGGGAGGTCTTACTTTTGGTGATAACGGTTGTAATTTAGAGGCATTTGAAGACTATGCCAAAATGTTTGGCTGGGCTTTAGCGCTGGGTCATGCGCGTTCTGGTGATGCTGCAAAAATTGCAGGTTATCTGGGAAAATCACATGCAATTGATGATGCTCTATATCGGTTTTCTATGACGTATGCAAAACAAAATTTGCAAGATTACGAAATATTTTGTCAAGCAATTGAAAGTGGTAAGTTACACGATAGCTAATCTATCACCCAACGCTATTTAGTACTTTATTCCATCAATTTTATTGCTATTATGTATATATTATGAATGACCCTTCCTCGCCGAATATTCCCCTCGTCCTCAGTATCGCTGGGTCTGATAGCAGTGGTGGCGCAGGAATTCAAGCCGACTTGAAAGTCATTACCGCATTAGGTGGTTATGGAATGACTGCCGTTACAGCCATTACTGCTCAAAATACCCTTGGGGTTACGCAGATTCAAGCGATTGACTTAGATGTGATTGAGGCACAGATTGATGTCGTGATTGCTGATATGGGAGTCGATGTTGTCAAAATTGGGATGTTGGCGACACCTGAAATTGTGCGTGTGGTGGCCAAGACCTTACGTCGGCACCAAGTGAAGCAAATTATTCTTGACCCTGTCTTGCAAGCTACTTCGGGTGCTAGCTTAGGTGGTAATGAAACCGCTGCTGCTATGCGGGAAGATTTATTTCCTATAACCAACTTAATTACACCGAACTTATCAGAAGCTTCGATTTTATTAGGCCGGGTAATTACTCAAGCCCATGAATTTCCTTTGGCTGCGCAAGAACTGATGCAACTTGGCCCCCAAGCAGTTTTAATTAAAGGCGGTCATTTGCCAAATGCAGTTAGCGACTTAACGGATTACTTGTTATGGCAAAGTGAATCTGGCATACAGTTCCGTGAATTTCATCATCGGCGAATTGATACCATTAATACCCATGGCTCGGGATGTACGCTCGCTGCTGCAATAGCTACTTATTTAGCCTCGGGATTAACGCTAGATGAAGCTGTAGCTAAAGCAATTGATTACGTTGAGGCAGGCATTGTTGCGGGCCAGGATCTAAATCTTGGTGATGGTGCAGGGCCCTTATGGCATATGCATGCCTTTTACCCGCAGTCAAACGCAAAGCAAGATTGATTTAAGTCTTCATTAATTCTTGTAGCGTTTTAACTGCCGCAATGGGATCGCTTGCTTGGGTAATAGCCCTTACTACAGCCACAGATCCAACCCCACTTTGCGCAACTGCATGAATACTATCAGCGTCGATTCCGCCAATCGCAACGAGCGGATAGTCGCTCATTAATTTAGCGTATTGATAGAGGCGACCTAAGCCTTGTGGCGCCGTTGGCATCACTTTTAAATTGGTGGGAAAAATGGCTCCTATGGCGATATAGCTTGGACATAAGCGATCAACTGCAACCATCTCGGCATAGCCGTGGGTACTAAGGCCTAAACGGAGTCCTGCCTTACGAATTGCTGCTAAATTTGCATTAGCAAGATCTTCTTGGCCCAAATGAACACCATAGGCATTTTGCTCGATAGCCTCTTCCCAGAAATCATTAATAAAGAGTAGGGATTTGCTATCTTTGGCAGCAGCAATCGCATGCTTAATTTCACGTTGAATGACCTTCCGATCGTTCGATTTAAAGCGTAGTTGAATGGTCGGCGCTTCTGCTTCTACCATGCGCGCTACCCAAGTGGCATCAGGCATCACAGCATATAGACCCAAACGTTTTGGGCATGCGGCAAATGCTTGTGGATTCATTGTGCGAGACCAGGGCAATAAGTCAAAATGCTCTGGTCGGTTGGGCCACGCTTGCGGATTAAAGCCACCATCCAGATGCGCCATTCTTGACCAGGCTTTGCCAACAATATTGGCATCGGCCTCGGTAAAGCCCATTGCGATTGCGGCGATGGCGCCTGCTAATTCAACATGATCTAGCGCATGCTCATTATGAATTATGGGCGGCGGGTTTGCTAGTGTTGATGAGGGTACTGGAAGACAAAGATCATCATTGCGGTGAGCCGCAATGATTTGGTCAGCTAAATCACGAATCAAGCTCATTCCCTAATACTCATAATATTAGCTTCATGTTTTAAGCTTGATGCCAAAACGGCGTACCAATGAGGGGAGTACTGGCCTCCGCAGAATCTTGGGCAGTCATCGCGCCCGATAAGAAGGCCATGCGCCCAGCATTTACGGCTTGAGCAAATGCTTTTGCCATGATGATGGGGTCAGTTGCTAAGGCTACCGCGGTATTTAGTAGTACGGCGTCATAACCCCATTCCATCACGGTACACGCGTGAGACGGCAAGCCCAAGCCTGCATCAACGATGAGCGGCACAGTTAGACGTTCACGAAGTAATTGCATTGCATAGGGGTTCAGCGGGCCCTGCCCTGTGCCAATGGGAGCCGCCCACGGCATCACTGCTTGGCAGCCCACATCAACTAAGCGCTGACAAAGAATTAAGTCTTCAGTGCAGTAAGGCAGGACTTTAAAGCCATCTTTAATTAAGTGCTCTGCAGTTTGTACTAACTGTAACGTATCGGGCTGCAAAGTGTAATCATCACCAATGAGTTCTAATTTGATCCACGGAGTATTAAATACTTCACGTGCCATTTGCGCTGTCGTAATCGCTTCTTGCGGACTATGGCAACCGGCAGTATTGGGTAAAACAGGTACCGCCATTTTTTTGAGTAATTCCCAAAAGCCACTTTCAGCGATTGCAGTGCTTGAGCCTTGGCGTCGCAAGCTCGCGGTAATCATTGCAGGACTCGCCATGCGAATTGCATTTTCTAAAATTTGGGGTGATGGGTAGCGCGAGGTGCCCAGTAACAAACGGCTGGCAAACGCTTCACCATATAAAACCAGGGTATCGGCAGAATGGAGGGGAAGGGGGGCTGTCATAGTCAATTGAAATTAGCCGCCGGTCACGGGTGCAATGACTTCAACCTGATCGTTTTCTGCTAATAAATGGTGCGCATGTTGGGTTCGCGGAATAAATTGCAAATTCACCGCTACCGCATAAGGCGGTTTAGCCGCAATCAATTGCAGTAGATCACTTACCTTACTAAGAGCAGGCAATTCATGCGGAATATGGTTGACTACAATGCGCATAAAGCTCGACTTTGTGTAACGGATAATTGCAGTTGCTCTGCTAAAATGCTACTTGCGATGTCTGTGCTAGTAGTTGCCATACTTTCTAGCAACTCGATGGCGCAATCGACAATAGCCGGTGCAATCATGAAGCCATGGCGATATAAACCATTAATTTCCATCACGCCTTTTTCTGTAATACGAATTGCGGGTAAATTATTTTTTAAAGTTGGCCGGCATTGGGTCAGGGTCTCAAGAATACGGGCTTCTGCAAAGCCGCTATGTACGGTGTAAGCAGCGCTTAGTAGCTCCATAGTTGAACGCAGGCTAGCGGGCGATAAATCTTCCGATTCAATTTCCGTAGCACCGATGACATAGATATCATTTTCTTTGGGGGCAATATAAATGGGATAGCGTGGGTGAATGAAACGAATAGGACGACTGAGTTTGACCTCAGGGGCATATAAGCGTACTACCTCACCACGTACACCACGTAATGGATTATTTTCATTACTCGATAAAGCCCATGCTGCTTTTGCCCCAAGGCCACGACAATCGATAATGCCAGCATATTGATTTTGGATTAATTCATGAGGCTCGATACTTTGATGCCAATGACAAATTACCTTTAAGTGTTTTAATTCTTCAGCTAATGCAGTTAATAGTTGGCGGTTATCAAGTTGACCCTCGTTTGGTAAAAATAAACCGTGCTGAAAGCAATTTCCTAAGCTGGGCTCTAAGGTATGAATATCTTCTTGCGCGAGTTTTTGGGGCGTACTGAGTGCTGTATTGAGTTGACAGTTGTGACTCAGTTTGGCGGCAAAACGTTTGGCTTCTGCCGTATCTTGACGATGCCATAAGATAAGGGTGCCCGCTTGTTGAAAAAATACGGGCTCAGTTAATTTTGCCAGGATGCTCGGCCAACGCGCTAAGCTATAAAGCCCCATTTGTACAACATTGGCTGCAGTTATTGCCGATTCCGCCAGGGGTGCAAGCATTGACGCTGCAACGCGAGCTGCAGAATGCTCTGCTGCTGGGCCACCTTGATCAAATAGCTCTATCTTGGCGCCAGCTTGCGCAAGCTTAACCGCAAGTAGTCGGCCCAATAAACCAGCACCGACTATCGCATAGTTTTTATGCGTCAAATCAATTGCTGACATATTAAGCCAAACTTATCCGTTGGAATAATCATTGTTGCCCGCAATTACTGATAAATTTCACTGCCGCGCCGGCGAAACTCAATCGACTTTTCTTCCATCCCTTGCTTAGCTTCCTGCGTGATCGGGATAACTTTCGGATTGCCATCGGCATCTAAAGTAGCAGCGTAGTCACGGACTTCTTGCGTAATCTTCATCGAGCAGAATTTAGGCCCACACATCGAGCAGAAGTGGGCAATTTTTGCGCCTTCTGCTGGCAAAGTTGCATCATGGTACTCACGTGCGCGCTCAGGATCGAGCCCTAAATTAAATTGATCTTCCCAACGAAACTCGAAGCGTGCTTTTGATAAAGCGTTATCACGTACTTGTGCGCCAGGCAAACCTTTCGCTAAATCGGCGCCATGTGCAGCAATTTTGTAAGTAATGATGCCTTCGCGCACATCTTCTTTATCGGGTAAGCCGAGATGCTCTTTAGGGGTGACATAGCACAGCATTGCTGTGCCATACCAGCCAATTTGTGCTGCCCCAATACCACTCGTAATGTGATCATAACCAGGCGCAATATCGGTAATTAGTGGTCCTAAAGTGTAAAAAGGCGCTTCAAAACAATGTTTGAGTTCTTCGGTCATATTTTCTTCAATGCGTTGCATTGGCACATGACCTGGACCCTCAATCATCACTTGTACATCGTGCTGCCATGCTTTAGCAGTGAGCTCGCCAAGGGTATGCAATTCCCCAAACTGAGCCGCATCGTTTGAGTCGGCAATGCAACCAGGCCGCAAGCCATCGCCTAAACTAAACGAGACATCGTAGGCTTTCATGATTTCGCAGATTTCATCAAACTTGGTGTACAGAAAATTTTCTTTGTGATGCGCAAGACACCACTTCGCCATGATGGAGCCACCGCGAGAGACAATGCCAGTAATGCGATCGGCAGTCATCGGCACATAACGCAGTAACACTCCCGCATGAATCGTGAAATAATCAACGCCTTGTTCAGCTTGTTCTACTAAGGTATCGCGGAACATTTCCCAGGTGAGATCTTCGGCCACGCCACCTGTTTTATCGAGCGCTTGATAGATTGGGACTGTACCAATCGGTACTGGAGAATTGCGAATGATCCACTCGCGGGTTTCATGAATATGTTTACCGGTGGATAAATCCATAATGGTATCGGCGCCCCAGCGAATCGACCAAACCATTTTTTCAACTTCTTCATTAATGGATGAAGTAACAGCTGAATTACCTAAATTCCCATTAATTTTTACCCGAAAGTTACGCCCAATAATCATTGGCTCAAGCTCGGGGTGATTAATATTTGCAGGAATAATTGCCCGACCAGCAGCAACTTCTTGACGCACAAATTCGGCAGTCATGTTTTCTGGCAAATTAGCGCCATAACTTTTGCCGGGATGCTGTTTCAGCAATTGTTTATAACGCAGATCTTGGCGTAACTGTTCTAGCCCCATCGATTCGCGCAGTGCAATATATTCCATTTCTGGGGTGATGATGCCTTGGCGGGCATAGTGCATTTGACTCACGTTATGACCAGATTTAGCAACACGTGGTGCACCAATGTGAGCAAAGCGGAGGTGTTTGGTTTCCGCATCATTCGACCGAGCCACGCCGTATTCCGAAGTGGGCCCAGCTAATTGGATGGTGTCGTTGCGCTCTGTAATCCAATTCGCGCGCAGTAACGGTAAGCCTTTTTCAAGGTTAATCACAATATCTGGATCGCTATAAGGGCCTGAAGTGTCATAGACAGGTACTGGTGGATTGGGTACTAAAGCATCACCAACTTGGGTAGGTAATTGCTCAATCATGCGCAAGGGGGCCTTAATATCCGCACGCGAGCCTGCAAGATAGGTTTTCGTTGAGGCAGGGTAGGCAAATTTTTGCCCAAAGTCGCGCTCAAGGCTTTTTAGACTAGGAATCTCGTGTTTTGTGCTCATGCCCATCTCCTTACATTATTAAGATGGACGAAACCGGGTGTCGGTTTGATGGAACTCCCCACGCCAGCATTACCTGGATCGGGTTCGAGGGTTTTTCTCAGCCCCAGCAACATCATGCGGAGGGCACCCCTGTTTCATCCTTAAGTCTTATTTAACCACGAAATAGGGTGGGAGAGTAGCCCACATCGATTTATTTTATTTGCTGTGGCGCAAAATAAAATCGGCCGTGACTAGGGCTGCATCACCCGTAAATTCATCCGCTAAAATTCGGGCGGCAGCCTCAGCACAACTGACAGCAATAAAGCCACTAACCTCACCGTCGTGGTTGGTGGGTACAAAATGAGCGGGTAATTCTAAGTCGTATACATAGAGTAATTCATCATGAAAACCGAATGGTGGACTAACCCGCTGCATGGGTATGCGGCCTGCAGGCTGAATATCATGCGCTAACTGAATTGGCACGCCAGCTTCTTCCCATAATTCACGTTTTGCACATACCCATGGGGTTTCGTCGGCGCTAATTCCGCCGGCACTTAAGTTATCTAAACGGCCGGGGTCGATACTTTTGCTTTCACTGCGTCGACCCAGCCATATAAGCCCACTTTTGGTATAGCCGTTGATATGGGCTGCCAAACTTCGAAAGCCAAAGGTTTTGAAGGCGGCACGTTCGAGACGAAAGTGTTCGTGGCCATCGGTATCAAGCCAAGCAAATTCTTCATTACGCCAGCCTGGAATTAAACCGCCAGCGCGTAAGCGCTCGGTTAGGCTTTGCAGACTTTGACTGACAGCGATGGGGCGGGCATGGGTAATGGATAGCCGTTGTTGGTCTAGCTGAATCAGCGGAATGGGCGCCTTATTCAAGGTCTCTTGAAGGTAGGGAATAAACTCAGGGTTAATGCACCCAATTAAACTGTGGTTGAAATACACAGGTAAAAAGTCGGCGGGCGGGGTACGAGCAGTATTTTGGAGCATTTCTTCCAAAGCGGCTTGGGTGCTGGTATTGAGTGTATACATGTCGTGAGAGTTTAAGAGAAAAAACAAAGGAACAGGTGTTTAAATGAATTTATCTTCCCCCAATAACAAGCAAACTGACTTACCGCACGGTGGGCAAATATTGGCTAATGCGCTCATTCGCCAAGGGGTTGAGATGGCTTTTGGCGTTCCAGGCGAAAGCTTTTTGCCCTTGCTCGATGGCCTAGTTGATCATAATGAACACTTTCGCTTTATCACCTGCAGGCATGAAGGTGGCGCTGCCTATATGGCTGAAGCCTATGCCAAGCTAACGGGTAAGCCGGGAGTAGTGATGGTGACGCGCGGGCCGGGCGCAAGTAATGCCATGATTGGCGTGCATACTGCTTTTCAAGATTCGACCCCAATGGTTTTATTAATCGGCCAAGTGGGTACCGATATGGTCGAGCGCGAAGCGTTCCAAGAAATGGATTACCGGCGACTCTTTTCCGAATGCACCAAATGGGCTGGCAGTATTGATCGCGTTGATCGAATTGAGGAATTTGTATCTCATGCCTTTCATGTTGCTCAGTCGGGTCGCAAAGGGCCTGTAGTGCTAGCTTTACCTGAGGATATGTTATTTGCTGTAGGGCAAGAATTTCCCGTAAAACCAGCGCACATTGTGCAACCAGGCTTAAATCAAGCCGATTTTAAGCTAGCCATGCAAGCGTTTATGCAGGCTAAGCACCCCATGGTTGTAATTGGTGGCGGTAGCTGGAATGCCTCTGCCTGCAATGATATTGCTGCGTGGGCTGAACGCGAGGGAATTCCAGTGGCAACCAGTTTTCGCTCCCAAGATCACATCGATAATTTACGCCCCTGTTTTGCTGGTGATCTCGGCATTGGTGCCAACCCTGAATTAGTCAAGCGCGTCAAAGCTGCTGACGTCTTACTCGTTATTGGTGAGCGATTAAGTGAAATGACTACTGCTGGCTATCAAATTGTTACACCCCCAACACCCCAAAACACCTTGATTCATGTATTGGCTGGGGCAGAAGAGTTAGGCCGAGTGTATCGTCCTGAATTTGCACTGAATTGCAGCCCAGCAGCATTTTGTGCCGCTTTAAATATAGTTAGCATGCCAAGTGACTACGATCGCACGCAAATGTCTGCTGCACATGCGGCATATGTTGCATTTTCAGCACCAGTAACCGTTCAAGGCGACTTGCAGTTAGCGCAGATTGTGGCTTCTTTTGCACGGCTCATTCCGCGTAATGCAGTTTTATGTAACGGCGCCGGTAACTTTGCCACGTGGTTACATCGCTTTTATCCCTATGGTCCATTTCGAACTCAGCTTGCACCAGCCAATGGCTCGATGGGATATGGTTTACCTGCCGCAATTACTGCCAAACTTTTAGATCCACAGCGGGTTGCAATCGCCTTTTGTGGTGATGGTGACTTTATGATGACCTGTCAAGAATTAGCTACCGCAATGCGTTATGACGCTTATCCAATTGTGATCATTGTAAATAACGGCATTTTGGGCACCATTCGCATGCATCAAGAGCGTGAATTTAAAAACCGCGTATTAGGTACTGGCTTAACAAATCCAGACTTTATTAAGCTTGCTGAAAGTTTTGGTATGCCAGGTTATCGGGTTAGCAAAACTGCTGAATTTGCCGCTGCCTTTGCAGCCGCCTTAAAAAGTAAAACAGGCGCTGTCATTGAATTAATTCTTGATCCTGAAATAATTAGCCCAAGTAAATTATTATCAAAATTAAGTTAAAAGCACCCAGCTTACTTAGTCAACTTTAGCGCCTGAATCTTTTACCACCTTCGTCCACTTCGCAATTTCATTTTTAATGAAGGTAGCAAATTGTGCAGGCGTATTGCCTACTGGTTCTGCGCCCATTGCCAAATATTTTTCACGCACAGATGCGCTGTTAATTGCTTTCATTAAGGTAGCGCTCGATTGCTTCAAAATTTCTGGCGGCAAATTGGCTGGCGCAACAATACCAAACCAAGAGGTCGCTTCATAACCGGGTAATTTTGCCGCCTCTGCAATGGTGGGTAAATCGGGAAAGGCGGGTGAGCGTTTTGCGCTAGTTACTGCCAAGGCTTTGAGACGACCCGCTTTAATATAGTTAATTGCTGAGGGGAGATTATCAAACATAATATCTACGTTACCTGCCATTAAATCCGTTATTGCTGGTGGGCTACCACGATAGGGTAAGTGCACCATATATGTTTTGGTCATCGACTTAAACAATTCTCCTGCCATGTGAATTGAAGTGCCATTGCCACTTGAGGCCATATTCACCTTACCTGGGTTGGCGCGGGCATAGGCGATTAAATCGTTGACGCTATTAATGTTATTGCGTTTAGCAAAATCAAGATTAAGGATGAGGACATTGGGTAGCTCGGCTACCAAGGTTATTGGCGTGAAGTCTTTAATGGGGTCAAAGGGTAGTTTGCCGCCGCCCTGCGTATACAAAGGCAGATTAATGCCATGTGTGCCCACTGAAGCCATTAGCCAGGTATAGCCATCGGGTAGAGCCTTAGCTACTACCTCCGCGCCAATATTACCACCCGCACCAGGTTTGTTATCAATAACGACATTCCATTTGTCGGTAGCAAGAAGTTCGAGTTGCAAGGGTCTGGCAATGTTATCGGTTGCTCCGCCAGCAGGAAACGGCACAACTAAGCGAATGGCTTTATTTGGGTAGCTACTTTGCGCGAACGCAATTTGTGTGAAGGCACTACAGATAAGTGCGGTAATTACAATACCGTAACGAATTTGTTGCAACATGAAGTGTCTCCAATACTGTTTTTAATGTCTAATTCAGTTTAGCCTAGATCACAATGTAAACGATTCCGCAAGGCTTGGTAAAAAAATATTTTCACCCGTAAATAGATTCACAATTTTGGTGCTCATTTGTGGCGCAGTTTTTACACTTAAGCGTGTTTAGCTTGAACTAACTGTATATGCTTAAATTTTTAGCAGACAAGATCATGCTATACAAATTGAGGACTTACATGCGCTTTTGTCAAGTTATCCACAAAAGCTGTGGATAACTTAAAGTGGTCCCATCGCCAGGAGTCGAACCTGGATCTACCGCTTAGGAGGCGGTTGCACTATCCATTGTGCTACGGCGGGCTGAATCACCGTTCATGCTATGAGCATCTTTATCAGCTACCAACCACAAAGGGCCCAGACCTGATTGGTAATATTGACCATGACTGAGGGCGCGTAATATGCAGTAAAGCTGAGGCCAAGTGCCATTGTAATTAAGGCATACCAAAAGACCATCAGCCAAGGTTTCCGACTTTTGTCGGCAATAAAAAGAGTGCGCTTCATACTTGAATTGTACTTAGGCTAAGGCGGGGCGCACAATAGCCTGCTCCCGAATGGGTAGATTCACTAAACCGGCAAAGATGCCTAAGCCAATTGCAATCAACCAAACAATTTGATATGAACCCGTTTGATCGTATAGATACCCACCGAAAAAAGCGCCGCAAAAACTGCCTAATTGATGCGAAAAAAACACCAAGCCAGAAAGGGTAGTTAAATATTTGACGCCAAATATTTGCGCGACGATGCCATTTGTAAGGGGGACGGTAGAAAGCCATAAGAAGCCCATAAAAGCAGCAAAAATATAGGTCGTCAGCGGCGTAATCGGCAGCAAAATAAAAGCTGCGATCACGACGGAGCGTGTGAAGTAAATGCCACTTAGTAAAAATTTCTTGGGAATAGTTTGTGCAATAACCCCAGAATAATAGGTTCCAAATACATTGAATAGGCCGATTAACGCAAGCGCAGTAGTTGCTACCATTGGGCTACCCACGGCTGGATAGAGCTTAGACATGTCCTTCAAATAAGGCGCTAAATGTACTGCAATAAATACGACTTGAAACCCGCAAACAAAATAGCCCAGCGTCAGTAGACGAAAGCTCGGGTTGCCAAAGGCCTCACGTAGTGCTTGCACTAAAGTTTGATCGCCTAACTTCAGATTGTGGCTAAAGTTTTTCTCGCGCAACATGAAGGCTGCTGGCAGCATTAAAGTGGCCATGAGCGCCAAAATGAGCAAAGCATCTTGAGCGCCAAAGCCACTAATTAAACCTTGTTCAATCGGGATCATCAGAAACTGCCCGAACGAGCCTGCTGCTGCTGCAATGCCCATGGCCCAAACCCGCTTCTCCGCCGCTACATTCCGCCCGAGTACGCCAAACACAATGCTATAAGTCGTAGCCGTTTGGGCTAGTCCAATGAGAAGTCCCCCAGCGAGCGTGAAATTCAGTGCATCGGTTGAGAGTGCCATGCCTGCTAAACCAAGCGCATATAGAAGGCCACCAGCAACCATGATTTTGAAGGCACCAAATCGATCAGCAATGGCGCCTGTAATCGGTTGAATAGCGCCCCAAGCTAAATTTTGCAAAGCAATCGTAAGGGCGAAGGTTTCTCGATCCCAGCCATTAGCGCTAGTAATCGGTAAATTAAATAAACCAAAGCCATGGCGAATACCCATGGAGAGGGTGACCAATAAGCCGCCAAAAATCAATACCTGTTTTAGGGGGAGGTGATTTTTTGGTGGTTGATAGCCGGCTGAGGAAGTTTTGACCATGGCTTAGACTACCTGAAAAGGGGGCTGGCGGTATAAGTGATTGAATACGCTCATATCCGCATTTTGTCATGGCTAGCCAATTCGACCCAAAACCCCCCGGTATTGGTTTAGAGCCAATAAATTGTTTAGGGTTTTAGTGCGCAGAATTTAAATTTACGACTAGCAACCCAGATATGACTACAATTTCTGCGCATGGCTACTCGTAAACCCGCTCAATACAGCGAATCTTCTATTCAGGTCCTCAAAGGTCTTGAGCCTGTGCGGCAACGTCCAGGGATGTATACCCGCACTGATAACCCCCTGCACGTGATTCAGGAAGTACTCGATAACGCTGCCGATGAAGCCTTAGGAGGCTTTGGTAAGCAAATTGTGGTTACTTTGCATACCGATGGCAGTGTGAGTATTGAAGATGATGGACGCGGTATTCCGGTGGGCATTCACCCAACTGAAAAATTACCGGTGGTAGAGATTGTTTTCACCCAGCTACATGCAGGTGGAAAATTTGAAAAAGGCTCGGGTGGTGCTTATGCCTTTTCAGGCGGTTTGCATGGGGTTGGGGTTTCAGTTACAAACGCGTTATCAAAACGGCTTGAAGTTACCGTATGGCGTGACCAACAGGTTTCTACTTTGGCTTTTGCCAACGGTAACGTCATAGAAAAACTGAAAACCAAGGCCAGCAGCAAGCAAGATAAAAATCATGGCACTTGTGTGCGTGCTTGGCCGGATGCAAAGTATTTTGATAGTGGCGTCATTCCAATGGCCGATCTTATTCGCTTATTGCGCTCAAAAGCAGTGCTATTACCCGGCGTAAAAGTGACATTAATTCAAGAGAAATCGGGCGAGACCCAAACTTGGCAATACGCGCAAGGTTTACGTGGCTATCTAAATGAAGCGCTTGCACAGAGCGGCCATAGCGCAGAGGTGATACCACCATTTGAAGGCGAGCAATACTCTACAGGGGAAGGTGCTGATGATAATTTTGCCGAAGGTGAGGGCGCAGCTTGGGTAGTAGCTTGGACTGAAGATGGGTCACCCATCCGCGAAAGTTATGTGAATTTAATTCCAACCCCCGCAGGGGGCACCCATGAAAGTGGCTTGCGTGAAGGTCTCTTTAATGCCGTAAAAGGGTTTATTGAAATGCATTCTTTGCAGCCGAAGGGTGTAAAGCTCATGCCAGAAGATGTCTTTGCCCGTGCTTCTTTTATTTTGTCGGCCAAAGTCTTAGATCCGCAGTTTCAAGGACAAATTAAAGAGCGCTTAAATTCACGCGATGCGGTTCGCTTAGTTTCGGTCTACGCTAAATCTGCGCTTGAGTTGTGGCTCAATCAACACGTTGATTATGGCCGCACCTTGGCTGAATTGGTTATTAAGCAAGCCCAAGCGCGCACGCGTGCTGGTCAAAAAGTCGAAAAGAAAAAGTCATCGGGTGTAGCTATTTTGCCTGGCAAGTTAACTGATTGTGAAAGTGAAGATATCGCCCTTAACGAAATCTTTTTGGTTGAGGGTGATTCAGCTGGTGGCTCGGCCAAAATGGGACGTAATAAAGAATATCAAGCCATCCTGCCTTTACGGGGCAAAGTGCTCAATACTTGGGAGGCTGAGCGCGATCGTTTATTTGCTAACAATGAAATTCACGATATTGCGGTAGCAATTGGAGTAGATCCGCATGGGGCGAATGATGAGCCAGATTTAACCAACTTGCGTTATGGCAAGATTTGTATCTTGTCAGATGCGGATGTCGATGGCGCACACATTCAAGTGCTCTTACTGACGTTATTTTATAAACACTTCCCCCGCTTAATTGACTTAGGCCATATTTATATTGCTCGCCCCCCTTTATTTCGGGTTGATGCGCCTGCAAGAGGCAAAAAGCCAGCGCAAAAAATGTATGCGCTCGATAGTAGCGAACTGATTGCGATTGAAGATAAGTTACGTAAAGATGGTGTACGTGAAGCGGCCTGGCAAATTTCCCGTTTTAAAGGTCTTGGAGAAATGAGCGCAGAGCAGTTATGGGATACCACTTTAAACCCGGATACGCGACGATTATTACCGGTAGTGTTAGGAGAGCTAACTGAGTTAGAAACGTTTAAGACTATGGATATGTTGATGGGCAAAGCAGAATCGGGTGCTAGGCGTGATTGGTTAGAGGAACGCGGTAATGAAGTCGAGGCAGATATTTAATGGCAAGTAAAAAACCCCACAAGAAAGCGCCGAGTAAAAAAGGTCAGGCCGATTTATTCGATGAAATTGAAGTAATAACCGAACCGAATGGACCGCGTAACCCATCCACTAAAGGTGGTGCCAAATTAGGCGATGAGGGCGAAGACCACTTAACACTAGCGGTTTACGCTGAACGTGCTTATTTAGATTACGCCATTAGCGTGGTGAAAGGCCGGGCTCTACCTGAAGTGGCTGATGGGCAGAAACCCGTGCAACGGCGCATTTTATTTTCAATGAGCGAAATGGGGTTACGGGCAGATGCAAAGCCGGTAAAAAGCGCCCGTGTAGTGGGCGACGTCTTGGGTAAGTTTCATCCCCATGGCGATCAGTCGGCATACGATGCGTTAGTGCGTTTAGCGCAAAGTTTTTCTTTGCGTTATCCCTTGATCGATGGACAAGGCAATTTTGGTTCGCGTGATGGCGATGGTGCGGCGGCAATGCGCTATACAGAAGCCCGACTGACGAAGATTGCCAATCTCTTATTGAGTGAGATTAACGAAGGTACCGTCGATTTTGCGCTGAACTACGATGGCTCGTTTGAAGAGCCCAAAATGCTGCCAGCACGCTTGCCTTTTGTGTTGCTTAACGGCGCATCAGGTATTGCAGTGGGTATGGCAACAGAAATACCTTCACATAATTTGCGCGAAGTGGCAAGCGCCGCAATTGCCTTAATGAAGTCGCCAAAATTAACTACTGCTAATTTATTGACTTATCTGCCGGGCCCTGATTTTCCAGGCGGGGGCCAAATTATTTCGTCGGCGGCTGAAATTGCCCAAATTTATGAAGCGGGCCGAGGTAGCATCAAAGTGCGAGCCCGCTGGAGCGTAGAAGAAATGGCCCGGGGTCAATGGCAAATTGTTGTAAACGAGTTGCCCCCAGCTACCTCGACGCAACGCGTCTTACAGGAAATAGAGGAGCTTACTAATCCGAAGGTGAAGATTGGTAAAAAAGCCTTAAGTACAGATCAAATCAATTCGCGCCAAACTATCTTGAGCATGTTAGACGGTGTGCGTGATGAATCGAGTAAAGATGCCGCAGTGCGGTTAGTATTTGAACCAAAAAGTAAAAATATCGATGTGAATGAATTCGCCAATTTATTACTCTCGCATACCTCCTTAGAGTCGAATGCGCCGATTAATTTGGTGATGATTGGTAATGATGGACGACCCCGCCAAAAAGGCTTACGCGATATTTTGCAAGAGTGGCTAGAGTTTCGGGTGCAAACAGTAACTCGTCGCACGGCTCACCGGCTGGGCAAGGTAAAAGATCGGATGCATATTTTAGAAGGACGTCGCATTATCCTTTTGAATATTGATCAAGTTATTAAAATTATTCGCAAAAGTGATGAGCCCAAAGCTGATTTAATAAAGGCCTTTAAGTTAAGCGATCGGCAGGCTGAAGATATTCTTGAAATTCGTTTACGTCAATTAGCGCGCCTTGAGGGCATCAAGATTGAACAAGAATTAAAAGAATTAAAAACTGAACGCGATGATTTACAAGGCTTATTACAAAGTGATGCCACCTTGCGTAAATGCATTATTAAAGAAATTGAAGCCGATACCAAAGAGTTTGGTGATGAACGTCGCACCTTAATTCAAGAAGATAAGCGCGCGGTTGCTGAAACCAAAGTACTCGATGAACCAGTTACTGTCATCGTCTCGCAAAAAGGGTGGGTACGGGTGCGGCAAGGACATGAACATGATGAGCAGCAATTTTCATTCAAGGCCGGCGATGCTTTGTATGCTACTTATGAATGTAGTACCTTAGATGTGATCCAAGGATTTGGGAGTGATGGTCGGGTTTATACCGTTCCTGTTAGTGAACTACCTGGCGCTCGTGGCGATGGCTCGCCTTTAACTAGCTTTGTTAATTTAGCCCCAGGCTCGCAGATGGTCGCTTATTACGCCGGGCAAGCCGATGATTTGGTATTAATCGCTACACGTGCAGGCAATGGATTCTTGGCTAATGTAGCCGACATGACGACCCGTAACAAAGCAGGTAAATCATTTATTGGCATTGATACTAAGCATCCTGGTGGTGACGCGCCGTTATCAGCAGTGAAAGTCGCTGTAGGTATGCGCCAAGTAGCTTGCTTATCGGCGAGTGCGCGCTTATTGGTTTTTCCTTTAGATGAATTAAAGCGTTTACCTGCTGGTGGTAAAGGCGTCATTCTGATGGGCCTTGATGATGCCGAGAATTTAAGCGCAGCAATTGCGGTTGGCGATGCAGGGGCAAACTATTCGGGTATTGGCCGAGGTGGTAAACCCACTGAACGCAGTTTAGATAACAAAACCCTGAAGTCTTTTGCCGGCAATCGCGCGCGCAAAGGTCACTACGTAGATCCGCGCTTAAAAGAAGGGCGCTTAAAGGCGTTGTAGTGGTAAAGCCACGCCGCGTTGAACTGCAATAATTTCCGCCATAATCGCAATGGCTATTTCCGGCGGTGTTAGCGCACCAATGGCGAGCCCAACTGGACCAAATAAGCGGTCTACCTGTGCTTGGGTTAAATCAAACTCACGTAAACGCGCCTTGCGTTTTTGATTATTAGTATGGCTACCTAAAGCACCAACATAAAATGCCGGCGACTTTAAAGCTTCAATGAGGGCTAAATCATCGAGCTTCGGATCATGGGTAAGCGCTACAACTGCAGTATGCGGGTCAACACCCAGAGTTAATAAGGCATCATCAGGCATGTCTTGAATAAATTGGAGATTCTCTTTATCAATACTTGCTTCTAGGCTGGCGGCATATTCTTCGCGCGGATCAATCATGATTACCTCAAAATCACTCGCAATTGCAAAGTCAGCTAAATAGAGTGATAACTGTGCTGCGCCAATCAGAATCATGCGCCAGCGTGGGCCATATGAGGTTTTCATGACATCGGCGGCGAAGGAAAATAGATCATTCCGCGCACCAGCCTCTAAAGTTGATTCGCCAGTTTGGACATTTAATATACGGCGGACTATTTGCTGATTAGAAATTAATTCTAATAATTTCTCTAAGATGGATAATTGCGGACGTGGCTCAACCAATAACCGTAGCGTACCTCCACAAGGCAAACCAAAGCGCACTGCTTCTTCTTGACTGACGCCATAAATAACGAGTTCAGGCGTACTACGCGTCAGTATTTCAGTTTGTACCCGACGCATTAAATCGTCTTCAATGCAGCCCCCGGAGACTGACCCGGCTACTTGCCCATCGGCACGCATCACAAGCCATGAGCCAACTGGGCGCGGTGAAGATCCCCAGGTTTGCACCACCGTCGCAATGGCAATGCGATCGCCAGCTTGCAGCCAAGCGACCGCAGTTTTTAAGACACTTAAATCAGTACTATTCAATTTCTGCGATCAATTCAATTTCCACGCATGCACCCAAAGGAATTTGCGTTACTCCAAAGGCACTACGGGCGTGCTGCCCGGCAGCGCCGAAAACCGCAAAGAGTAATTCTGAGCAGCCATTAATGACTAAGTGCTGGTCGGTATAGGTATCGGTTGAATTGACTAGACCCATTACTTTGACGATGCGTCTGACGCGATCAAGCGAGCCCACTTGCGCTTTTAGGGTTGCCATTAAATCGATAGCAATGGCTCGGGCCGCGGCTTTGCCGGTCTCTGTATCCATATCCTTACCTAACTTACCAACCCAGGGCTTGCCATCGCGCTTGGCAATATGACCCGAAAGAAATACCAATTGCCCTGTTTGTACTACCATGACATAGGCAGCTGCCGGCGCACCCACAGCCGGCAATAGAATGCCGAGATCATGTAAGCGAGAATCGATTAAAGAATTAGACATGGGGACCTTTAAATTCAATATTATTTTGATAGTTGGCGCATAGCGCTCTCGAGTCCAGCCAATGTTACTGGATACATTCGACCTTGCACTAGATTTTGTACTACTTCAATGGACTGTCGATATTGCCAAACAGCTTCAGGCTCGGGGTTCAGCCATGCGTAATGCGGAAAATGATGAAGTAATCGCTTTAGCCATGCAGCCCCTGATTCGCGGTTATCAAACTCAACCGAACCCCCAGGGGAAAGTATTTCGTAGGGCGACATCGTGGCATCACCTACAAAAATGAGCTTGTAATCGGATGAGTAAGTGTTGATGATGTCTTGGGTAGCCGATATTTGATCGCGCCTGCGTCGATTGCTTTGCCACAAGCGCTCATAAACACAATTATGAAAATAAAAATGGGCCAAATGCTTAAATTCACTTTTGGCAGCCGAAAATAGTTCAGAAACTCGAGCAACGTGATCGTCCATCGAGCCGCCAACATCCATGAGTAACAACACCTTAACTTGGTTATGGCGCTCAGGACGCATTTTAATATCCAGCATACCTGCATTAGCAGCGGTAGAGTGAATGGTCTTGTCTAAATCAAATTCGAGCGCTGAACCAGTTCTGGCAAAGCGGCGTAAGCGGCGTAAGGCAATCTTGATATTGCGAGAGCTGAGCGCTAAATCGCTGTCATAGTCTTTAAACTCGCGCGCTTCCCATACCTTAATAGCAGTTCGATTGCCAGCGCTGGCACCGCCAATACGTATGCCTTCGGGATGATAGCCGCCATGTCCAAAAGGTGATGACCCGCCGGTACCGATCCATTTTTTCCCACCTTCATGTCGACCCTTTTGCTCTTGCATCAGTTCAGCTAAGCGTTTTTTTAAAGCCTCGGGCCCACCTAATTTTTGCAAGGCGGCTTTTTCTTCAGCAGTTAATACTCGTTGCAATTGTTTTTCGAGCCAAGCGAGCGGAATTTCAGGTTGAAGGGCGATGATATTTTCGATGCCTTGAAAATAAGCTCCAAAGGTCTGATCAAAGCGATCGAAATACTGCTCATCTTTGATTAAAGTGATGCGAGCAAGTTGATAAAAGGCATCGATCGAAGGTGGTATCACGCCTTGCTTTAGCGCTTCAAGCAAAGTGAGAAATTCCAATATTGAGACTGGTATTTTGGCTTTTTTTAATTGGAAGAAAAAATCAATTAACACGTTAGCGGTGGTTCCGATTCATTAATACTAAACGCTCAAATAGTTGTAAATCTTGTTCATTTTTGAGTAAGGCACCATGCAATGGCGGGATTAAAACGTTCTCCTCGTTTTGATAAAGCGCTTCCGGCGAGGTCCCTTCCGCTAATAGAAGTTTTAGCCAATCAATGAGTTCTGAGGTTGACGGTTTTTTCTTCAATCCAGGTAATGCCCGTATTTGATAAAAGGACTGAAGAGCAGCAGCCAGTAAATCGGCTTGTAAATTCGGGTGATGAACTGCAACGATATTGCGCATCGTTTCCGCGTTTGGAAAAGCAATGTAATGAAAGAAACAGCGGCGCAAAAATGCGTCGGGCAATTCTTTTTCATTATTTGAGGTAATGATGACTAAAGGGCGATGCTTAGCCCGAATTAGTTCCCGGGTTTCATAAACATAAAATTCCATGCGGTCAATTTCCCGCAGGAGATCATTTGGAAACTCAATATCAGCTTTATCGATCTCATCGATTAATAAGACCGTGGGCTCTTCAGCTGCAAAAGCTTGCCAGAGCACCCCTTTAATAATGTAGTTGCGGATGTCATTTACTTTGGCATCACCCAGTTGTGAGTCTCGCAAGCGGCTTACGGCGTCATACTCATAGAGCCCTTGTTGTGCTTTAGTAGTCGATTTAATATGCCACTGTAAAAGTGGCATGCCTAAAGCTTGAGCTACCTCTTCAGCCAACATCGTTTTGCCTGTGCCTGGCTCACCTTTGATTAAAAGGGGGCGTTGTAGGGTTAGGGCGGCATTTACTGCTAGCTTAAGGTCTGCTGTGGCGATATAGGTGCTCGAACCTGAAAAGGTAGCGGGTGAGATGGGTTGGGCTTGCTTCATTTAAAATCACTTTAATGGGGATGGGGTCTAGCCATTTTGCCTAGGAATAGCATGGGGATCAAGGGGGTAGTACGCCCAGTCCGTTATACTCTGAGCAATTCAAAACCGACTTTGTGTATTTTTTTCATGAATAATTTATCTGCTGCTAAGCCATTCTCCTCTAAGCCACTGAATCCTTTCATGCTTTTATTGGGCGGGATTTATGTTGCTTATATGGGTCTGAGTTCTAACGCGCAAGCACAAGACCTTAAAGGGTCTGCTGAAGCTGGTAAAGCTAAAGTATGGCTGTGTTCAGGCTGCCACTCAATTCCCGATTACCGTGCTGATTACCCCTTGGTCTATCACGTGCCCAAAATAGGGGGGCAAAATTCGGCTTATATTGCTAGTTCTTTGCAGGCCTATAAAAAAGGCGAGCGCAAACACCCCACCATGCGTGCCATCTCTGCTAGCTTGTCTGATCAGGATATGGTCGACATTGGCGAATACTATGCCGCCCAAAATAGTAGCTCCCCAATGAATTCCTTGAAGTAATTTTGGTTTAAAGGTTTGTTTATGAAATTTACAGCTATTTGCCTTCTTCTTCTTGCAAATATTGGCTTGGCCTCTGCGGCTGATATTGAGAGTGGTAAAAAATTAGTTGCTGAACGCAATTGCGCTGCTTGTCACGGCGCTGATTACTTCAGCTCGATTGCACCTACTTATCCTAGGCTAGCAGGGCAGCATGAAGATTATTTATATTACGCTTTACGTTCATACCAAGTAGAGACGAATGCTAACTATGGGCGTAAAAATGCGGTGATGGGCTCTCAGGCCAAAGGATTGACAGACCCACAAATACGGAATATTGCTGCGTATCTAGCTTCCTTGCCGGGTCCTCTCGTCGTAAAAAAATAACCGGTCTGGCAGGCCTTATTTTTGGGCTGACACAAACCCTTTTAGCGACTAGCCACCAAGCCTTGTGCTAAGTGCGCGCGCATTGTCTTAGCGGCTAGGTCGCCATCGCGTTGCAAAATGGCCTTTAAGATGTCACGATGCTCCAGTAATGAATTCTGTAAGCGGCCTGTTTGATCCAAGGAATTGCGGCGCTGGAGCTTAAGCACCTTACGTAAATCGGCAATGACTCCAGTCATCCATGGGTTGGCAGTAATTTCAAGTAAAAGGTCATGAAACCGCACGTTTATATCAAAGAATTGCTCTAAATCGCGATCGGCAGCAGCTTTTTCAAGCTTTAAATGCAAATCGTCTAAGCGATTGAGGTCGCTTTCACTGGCTTTAAGGGCGGCGGTTTTGGCAGCCTCACCCTCTAACAGCGAAAGAACTGTAAAGATTTGGGCTAAATCGGTCTGATTTACCTCGGTTACATAGGCGCCGCGGCGTAACTTCATGGTTATTAATCCCTCAGCCGCCAGTACCTTAATGGCTTCTCTCATGGGTGTACGGCTAATTCCATACTGTTCCGCCAGGCTTTGTTCGTCTAGCCAGCTGCCTGGGGCAAAGTCGTGGGCGAAGATCTGACCTCTTAGTCGCTCAGCAACTTCCTCATATAAAGGCCTTGAATTCATTTTTGTATTCATAATTATGTATACAATAGCTAGACATTACCGTATTTGTCAAGCACAATTGCTGTATTAGTTGCTTTAATCAAAAAAAGGCTAAATAGGAGCCATTAATGAGTAAAGATCGAAAACCATCAAAACCCAACACTCCTGCTTGGCCTGAACCGGCTAAAAGTAACCTAGATGATTGGCAAAAGCAGGCTGAAAAGTCGGCGCCTGCGGGTAAGGTCGATCAACTGGGGTGGCAAACCCCCGATGGAATTCACATTAAGGCCCTCTATACCGCTGCCGACACGCGCGATCTGCCGTTTACCAATTCATTACCGGGTTTTGAACCTTTTATACGCGGCCCTCAAGCAACCATGTACTCGGTGCGACCATGGACGATTCGCCAATACGCGGGCTTTTCAACGGCTGAAGAATCGAATGCTTTTTATCGCAAGGCGCTAGCTGCCGGTGGTCAGGGTGTATCGGTAGCATTTGATTTGGCCACGCATCGTGGTTATGACTCCGATCATCCTCGCGTAACTGGTGATGTCGGCAAAGCTGGGGTAGCAATCGATTCAGTTGAAGACATGAACATTTTATTCGCAGGAATTCCACTGGATAAAGTTTCTGTGTCGATGACGATGAATGGCGCTGTACTACCTATTTTGGCGGGCTACATAGTTGCTGGTGAAGAGCAGGGCGTAAGTCAAGCGGAGTTATCGGGCACGATTCAAAACGATATTTTAAAAGAGTTCATGGTGCGTAATACCTATATCTATCCGCCTGAGCCATCTATGCGCATTATTGGCGACATTATTGAGTACACCACTTTGCATATGCCGAAATTTAATTCGATTTCTATTTCGGGCTATCACATGCAGGAGGCGGGGGCCAATCAAGTTTTAGAGTTGGCCTTTACTTTGGCTGATGGTAAAGAATATGTGAAAACTGCGTTAGCTAAAGGCCTTGATGTGGATGGTTTTGCTGGTCGCTTATCGTTCTTTTTTGCCATTGGCATGAACTTTTATTTAGAGGTGGCCAAGTTAAGGGCGGCGCGCTTATTGTGGTGGCGCATGATGAAAGAATTTAATCCTAAAAATCAAAAGTCATTAATGCTCCGCACGCATTGCCAGACTTCAGGTTGGTCGTTAACCGAGCAAGATCCCTACAACAATGTAGTGCGCACTACGGTTGAAGCTATGGCAGCAATTTTTGGTGGTACCCAATCCTTACATACCAACTCATTTGATGAGGCCATTGCCTTACCGTCGGCAACCTCAAGCCGAATTGCGCGTAATACGCAATTAATTTTGCAGGAAGAAACGCATATCAGTAACGTCATTGATCCTTGGGCCGGATCTTATTTAATGGAAAATTTGACGCAAGAAATGGCTAATAAGGCCTGGGAGATTATCCTA
>Ga0304728_1000348_pt1 | contig 39700 bp, 29 predicted proteins | sample C_130625_MF_Meta_FD_190476 | JGI IMG/M metagenome (GOLD analysis project Ga0304728, IMG submission 190476) | Freshwater microbial communities from Lake Croche, Canada to study carbon cycling - C_130625_MF_MetaG (v2) (version 2) | ecosystem: Environmental > Aquatic > Freshwater > Lake | place... | reverse complement strand
GAGTGAAACCAGCCGAAGTATTGATTATTGGTGGTGGTATTGTGGGAACACAAGCAGCTAAGATGGCTGCAGGATTGGGTGCGAATGTTACGATCATGGATACGAACTTAGCGAGATTAAGGTATTTAAGTGATGTGATGCCTCCAAATGTAGTCACACAATATTCTACTTTATTAGCCATCAAAGAAAAATTACCAACAACAGATTTATTAGTAGGTGCGGTTTTATTACATGGAGCAAAAGCACCACACTTAGTTAAGAAAGAAGATTTAACATTAATGGAAGCGGGTTCAGTAATTGTGGATGTTGCAGTTGACCAAGGCGGTTGTATTGAAACATGTAAGCCAACTACACACGAAAATCCGGTATTCACTATTGATGATATTACGCATTATTGCGTGGCGAATATGCCAGGTGCCGTTCCTCAAACAAGTACGCGCGCTTTAACACAAGCAACTTTACCATACGCAATTGCCATTGCCAATAAAGGATGGGAAAAAGCGTGTACCGAAAATCCAGCTTTAGCCAAAGGATTAAACATTAGAGCAGGTAAAATTTTACACAAAGGCGTTTCCGATGCCTTTACAGCAGCATAAGCATTCAACAACGTTAACTTGAACAAAATTTAATATCAATTAACTTTTTTGAATAATTTTTATGTAAGACTTTCTGTCGGCCACGAATTTTTTTCTTAAATAAAAATTTTGTGTTGTTGTAGCCGTATAGTTACACATCACTTCAATTTTATTTATACCCATTTTAATGGCTTTATTTTCAAGATGATAATATAAATCTTCTGCTAAATTTAGCTTTCTATATTTTGGAGAGATATAAAATTCTTTGATCTGAATGATTGGTTCTAACAATTGCAATAAAATTTGTTTTTCACAAACAATACAACCAATTAGATTACCAATTGCATTTTCAGCAACATATATGATGGATTGTTGACTTTTTAATTTTTTCTTATACGATTCCGAGAAAGTAAATTTATCAAAAGGAGTACCGTAAATTTCCGTGAACGCAACTATTAAATAATCAACATCCTCCCATTCAGCCTTCCTAATTTCCCATTTTTCTATTAACATAAAATTAGTTAAGATTGACAATACGCTGTATTTCGCTTAGCTCGTCTATGATAAAATCTGGCGAAGCCTCTAAGAGTTGTGTTTTTGTTTGCGCTCCAGTGGTAATGCCAATACTAAATAAACAATTTGCATTTTTTCCTTCTTCTATATCAATTTTCGAATCCCCTACTTTAATGACTTGCTTTGGGTCTTCTAATGAAAAAGATTTCATGGCAAAATGTATCATATCAGGTGCAGGCCTTGAATTTTCAACGTCCGTAGCAGTTACCAGTAAATCAAATTGTTGTGATGGGTTCCAATTGATTTTATTTAAAATAAAATTTGCTGTTTTTTTATCATACCCTGTATTCAACACTACAATGATATTTTTTTTACGAAGGGATACTAAAACATCTTCCGCATCTTTCATTGCTTTGATTGGAAATAATGCATAAGCTGATGCCAATTGATTTTTAAAATGATCAAAAATGGCAGCTGATTTTTGTATGTCATCAGCATTTCCAAAAGTGCTTAGAATATCTTTGATGGCATTTAATTTTTCTTGCCCAGCACCAACAGCCAATACTTTATCCAAATCTACTTGAATGCCAAATGCTTGAATTGATGATTGTAAGGTTTTATAGACTATATTATCTTCATCAATTGTGGTCCCAGCCATATCAAATACAACCATTGCTATTTTCATATTGTTTCGCTTAATGCATTTTGAAGAATCGACGAATAATTTTCAATTGGATCTACTTGTAGATTGGGTATTTTGGCTAAATCATCCCATTTTCTCAATAAAACAGCTTCCATAAAATAGGTGTTTTGCTCAAACGTTATTTTTTCTTGTTGATTCATAATACCACCTTGAAGCAAAAGGCTAGCTTGAGATGTAGGAGACAAGGTGTCATGATAAGCTGGATCCACCAAACATAAATAGCGTTTTGCAGCCACGTGTAATTGAACGGGTTCAACCACTGCTTTTTTAAAATACTTTTTTAAAAATTGTGCACCTAAAGCTTCATGAACATCATCAATTCCTTGTTCTGTAGCGTCATCGGGTAAGTCATGCAATAAGTGACCAATATCATGCATAAGGGCCGCTGCAATTAATTCATCCGAAGCCGATGCAAGTTTCGCAAAATGAGCAGCCTGCAAACCATGCTCTAATTGTGTAACGGCTTCTCCACCATACAAATCCCCTCCCTTTTCATTAAACAAATTGATTATAAAATCAACAACTTTATCCTTTTCCATATGTAAACTATTTTATTTTAAATGTTAGCAACTACTTCTTCTGCAAACCCAAAAGACAAGGTCATTCCATTTCCTCCCAAACCATTGATTATATACACACCTGGTTCCACTTGTAAACATACATCTGTAGCTCCATTTGTCATTTTTGGATAAATGCCATTCCAAGATTGTTGTAAAGTCCATTGGTCAGTGTGCATCATTTTTTGAAGGTATTTTAAAACCAACTCATTTATAAAATGATTGTCAAATGGTTCAAAATCTAAACCATATTCATGAGAGTCTCCAACTGTCAATTCACCCTTATCATTTTGTGAAACCATGACGTGAATTCCATGTTGTAAATATTCGGGCATCTCAGCCATTATTTTATCCTTTAAAATATCAAGTGATGAAGATGCTGTAAAGCTCTTATAATGTAATAAAGATAAGCCGCCACATAACGAAGTGCCTATTCTGAAATTTGGATCATTGGGTACAAAGCGCATCATTTGTAATTTTGACTTTGTAATGGGTAAAGCTTTAAACTGCGTTGGGTATAAAGTTTCAAAATCAGCTCCGGAACAAACACAAATTAAATCGGCATGGTGATAGGTATTAAAAGTGCAAACCGTGTTCGTTGTAACATGGGTAACGGCCGTACCCCATATTATATCAATATTATGTAGGTCTTTTAAATAGCTTGGTAAATTTTTTATACCTGCTCTTGGATCAATGATAACCTCATCCGTGCTGTATAAAGCGGCTTTTAAATTGATCGCATTAATTCCATTAAATTTTTCTTGAACTTTATCGGGCGACAAGACAGTGACTGGTCTTTGAGCTGCTTTAAAGTGTTCATATAATTCTTCAATTACATTTTGTTCAATGTCATCATAAGCTAAATGAACACTTCCGCAAGTGTCATAAGGTACTTTTACAGTTTGTAAATATGCTTTCCATATTTCCCTTGATCTAACGGCTCTTTCATACAACTGTCCATCTGGTTGACCTATTGGCCATATCATACCAAAATTTCTAATAGATGCGCCTATTGATTGTTGTGACTTTTCTAGTATGGTTACTTTATATCCTTTAATTGCTAAGGCACGTGCAGTTGCCATTCCTACAATACCGGCCCCTACCACAATGGCTGATTTAGTACTCATTTGTTACTTTTTTAATTTTATGCGTATAATAAAACAAGGAAAAAATAGTGATGATAAAACCAACTAGTGAAAACAACAATACACCTTTGGCATAAAATTGGGCCCAGTTTAATTGAATTTTCGCAGCACCTTTTACAACAATAACTGTTACGGAAGCTAAATACCCAAAAGAGTCCATTAAATACATTAAATAGCCAACATTGCCTTTTAATCGGAAAGTAGCAATCATTCTGTCAAATAAAATAGAGTTAAAAGGAATATAACCCATATACAAACCAAGGCCTACAAATAACATCCAATAAAAACCATTGATATAATGCAATTGAAATAATACAGTACAACTGCCTACAATTAAAAAACCAATGAGTATCATATACTGACTAATTAAAAAAACAGCTTGGTTATTTTTAATCATAATCATACTAGCAATTAACAATAAAACGATTAAGGCTATGGGTAATTCTGTATTGGTAAACACACTTGCATTGTTTGCATATCCCAAATTGGTCCAAATATCCGCTGCAAAATTGTCTCTTAAATCCCTGAATAAAGTAAGTACAACATAAATAAGAATAAAAGAAATTAAACCTGGCATAAAATTTTTAAAGAATCGCTTACGTTCTGAATTCGTCATAGGTAATCTTTCAGATTTTAGCGCTACTTCTTCAGATGAAGGGGCGGGTATTTTTTCAAGTGCAAATACCAATAAAATCAAAGGAACCACAAATAATAAACCTGTATAAAACGGAACCCACATTTCAGTGATTCCAACAGAAACATGTAACCATTTTCCAACAGATTTTACAACCCCTGATGAAACAATAAAACTAACGGCTAAGGCTGCACCAATAAAATCAGTTGTTTTTCGACCTTCTACAAAAGAAAAAATAATCCCCCAAGTAATACCCAAAGGAAACCCATTTAAAAATAAACAAAGAATACCAATGGGAGCAGGAACGATAGGAAATAATAACAATGGAATCCATGAAAATAAAATCAACCACAAAATAAGTTTACCCCTTCCTTTGTTTTTTAATTCTGATATAAATTTTACGCCAAATATTTTACTTGCAGTATACCCCAACACTTGGGCAATTACCAATAAATTTTTAAAGGCAATACCAAAATAAGTAGGCATGTTTTCATAAATGCCTACTGTAAATGGTTTACGAAAAGCATATATACAAGCATAGGTTAAAAAGCATACCAGTGCAGTATAAAGCGTGCTAGTTACTTGATGTTGTTTTGTTTTTACAAAAAGGGAAAACATGGGATATGCAATGGTTAAAATAGCTACAAAATTAGGTAATAATTAAAGATAAGGTCATAATTAAAGTAACTAAATCGTTAACTGATTATTACCTAAATATGAATAAAGGTATATGATTAAGAAAGGGAGCAAACTTGTTTGCTCCCTTTCTTCAAAAATTAAAGGTAAAAAAATTAAATGTAAATTTTACTTTGTATACATTGATCTAAGTTGTTTAATTTTTGCTTTGTTCAATCCCAATACTTTTTCTAAATAAGTATCCATTGTTCCATATTGTGCTTTAATCGTTGCAAAAGTAGCTTGTATGTATTCTCTTTTTGCACCCATCAAGTTGGAAGCCGTTTTCTCATCCAAGCCATAATATTTTGTCATTTGAGCTATCGTTTTGGCATTTTCATTTCTGCGATAATAATTAGTTGCTTCATAATCATTGAAAATAGTTTCCTCATTAACGCCTAATGCATAAAGTAGTAAAGCAGCTGCAATACCGGTTCTATCCTTACCTGCAGTACAATGGAATAAAATAGGACTAGCTGATTTATTGGCAATTAAACTATCAAATAAAGGTGTATATCGATCTTTAAATGGTGTTAATACAGTGTAAAAGCTAACCAAAAATGAATCTGACTTCATGTACCTAGCCATGTTTTTCATATAATTACTGTCCCCTACATTTTCACTACCAGCAGGCAGTGAAATGCGTGTTGTACCAGCAGGAATTTTATCAGGTGCTGTTTTAACTTCAAAGGGCCCTCTAAAGTCAAAATCATACTTAATATGTAAGGAGGCAACTTTAGCAAGGTCAGCATCCGTTAATGTGTTTAGTGCAGCTGAACGGTACAATAAACCCATTTTAACCGTCTTGCCCTCTTTTGTTTTATAACCACCAAGGTCTCTAAAATTAACGGCACCTTGCAATTTTACTTCTCTAACACTACTATCGGCAATTTGTGCATTCACATGTAAAGCAGTCAGATAAAGAAAAAAACATAAAATAAATTTTTTCATAGCATAAATTTTTGAATTAAAAATGGGGAGCAAAATTGCTCCCCATTTTTTTGAATATATTAAATCAAAGGATCTAATTATTTAATTAACCACATTTTAGCATTCAAGTCATCCACACCACCATATTGAGATGATAAGGCTGCCTTGTTGTTAGTTGGGTTGTAGTTAGTTTCGTCTACTGGATACTGCCATCTTAAAGGAATTGCAAATGTTGGAGTACCAATACCTGTTCCACCTTGTTTGAAAGCAGGAACACCTGTTCTTCTCCATTGGTAGTATGATTCAAAACCAGAATTCAAGAAGAAAGAAACATATTTTTGGTTTAAAATTTGACTTAAACCAGTTGCATTGTCACCAACATAAGCAATATTTGCTAAGAAGGTAGTAACATCAAATGTAGCTGTACCTAAAGCTGGTTTTGTACCATCGTTGTTACCAATTGTAACTGTACCACCTTGCTTAATACCATACAAGTCTAAAGAAGCTTGTACACCTTTTGCATACCAAGCAGCTGCAGATTGACTAGCTACCCAGCCTCTGTTGGCTGCTTCAGCTATATTGAAACACATTTCGCTATAACCTAATAAGATATAAGACTCAGATAAAGTACCACCAATATTAGAAGGTGTCATGTATCTGTTGTAGCTAAGACCAGCAAGTGGTGTGTTGTTAGTAAACGTAAACTTCATAGCAGAGATAGCAGAATCTTGGTCTTGACCAACATAATTTGTAAAGCTACCAACTGGATTGTTTGCATCAATGCTTAAGATACCTGGAGACAATAAAGCCAATACACGAGGATCTTTGTTTGGTACAGTAGCGTTTATCCAAGTTTTAGAAATGTTAATACAGTTATTGTATTGAGCATATCCATAACGTTGAGGTGGATATTGGTTGTAAGCTGAGTTGTATACAAACTTGATATTATCACTATTACTTGTCATAATAGGATATTGTGTTGGGTTGTTTACAATGTTAGCGAATTGTGTTTTGATGTTTAAATCCGCATTATCGTCTGCACGCTTGCTTAGTGAAATCAACACTCTTAATTTATAAGTATTGATTGCTTTTTGCCATTGCGCATACGTTAAACCAAATACATCACCATTTGCATCCACTTTTGTATTTGCGTTAGCAGCTGAAATTAAAGCAGCAATTTGTAAGTTGGCAGAATCTAATAAAGCCAATGATTGCTTGTAAACATCCTTTTGCGCATCATACTTAGGTGTTAAGTTGTTGATGTCATTTGCTTGTGACATTGGGATATCACCAACTCTTTGCGTTAACCAAATGTAAGAATATGCTTTAAAAAACTTACTTAAAGCAAAGTACACATTTGTTTTGTTTTTATACTGGTTAAACGCTTGTTCCTCCATTTTTAAACAATACTTGATGTTGTCGTAAGTAGTGCTTGTCGTTGACCAGTTATATGCATTTGATCCATAATAATAAGTATAGTTGGATACTGTATTTTGGTTCCACTTCCATACGTTAGAAGTGATAGGATCTTCTTCCTTCATCAAATTCGCAGTGATGTGATTTAACAACAAAGAAGAAGGTACTGTAGAGCTTTCTGCAGCTACGTTCGGGTTGGATAACAAGTCCCCTTTTTGGCAACCTGTGATACCAAAACTTATAGCAACTAAGCCTAAGATGATATTACTAATTTTGATTTTCATATAATTACTTTTATACATTATAAATTTTAGAAGTTAAGATTAATGTTAAATCCAAATCTTCTTGCTGTAGCTGATTGTAAAATAGCACCTGATTGTAAAGATCTATCAGCATCGTTAAATCCAGCTGCAAATTGATCTAAGTCTTGGTCTTTTCTATCAGCAAAGTACAATAAGTTTCTACCTACTAAAGAGATAGTTGCACCTTTGATATACTTTAATTTAGATAACATGTTTGCTGGTAAAGAGTAAGCGATATTTACTTCACGTAATTTTACAAAAGAACGGTTTGTCATCCAGTATTCATCCACACCACCGTATCCAGATGCACCTGCAATAGTTTGTACCTTAGCTGTAACATCGTTTGGCGCAAATGTTAAAGCACTTAAGTTAGTGATCATACCACCAGCGTAAGTTGGCGTACCAGAAACAATTTTAACACCCGGTCCTACATACTTAGCAGTTTGTGCCACTGTTCCAGTAGCTGTTGTTTGCCACTCAGCTAAACGTGCTGCACCAATTGCACCTTGCGTAGATTCAATTGAAGTACCACCGTTCATACCGTCATGATAAATTTGGTCGTAGATATTTCCACCAATACGACCATCAAATTGGAAACCAAAGCTAATGTTTTTGAAAGTAAATTTGTTGCTGATACCAAATGTATAGTCAGGATTAGCATAACCTAAAAACTTTCTGTTTGTAATATCTGAAGGGGCTCTTAATGGCGTACCACCAGACCAAACAATATTGTTTGAAGCATCACGTACAAATGCTGAACCATAAATCGCATCTAAACGATCGCCTACTTTGTATACGTGGTTGTTTAAAGTTAAACCAGTTTCATTACCATAAATGGCATCCAATGTTTCCTTATAAGTTGCATAAGTCGCATTGATATCCCAGTTAAAGTTACCAGTTTTGATTGGTGTACCTGATAATGTAATTTCAAATCCTGCTTTCTTTGAAGTAATTCCATTTACGTTTTGTGCACCATATCCAGTAGAAGGTGCAACTGGTAAAGCGTAAATTTGTGGTCCGTTGAAGCTTGTGAAGTAAGTGAAATCAAATCCTAATCTGTTTTTTGCAAATTTTAAATCCACACCACCTTCATATGAAGTACGGTCAAATGGTTTTAATGAGCTATTTGCAATTGTATTTGAATAACCTACTGAAGGAGTTCCGTTATAATAAGATTGGAACGCATAAGCATTTTGGTTAGCATATGAAGGACCATCATAAGAACTGTATAAGTCAGATCCATATCCTAATAAACCACCATTGGTACTTGTACCAGTGATTGCAGTAAATGCAGAAGGAATGGTAGATTGAGTCAAACCACCTTTAACGTCAGCATAAGAAGCACGTACTTTTGCAAAAGAAATAAATGAAGGTAAGTTCAAGTAATCTTTTAAAGCAGAGCTCAATGAAACTGAAGGATAGTAGAAAGTATTGTTTCCATCAGGTAAAGTAGACAATTGATCCACACGACCAGTATGAGATAAAGTAGCATATTTGCTTAATGATAAATCTACTGAGTAGAAAGCACTGTATACTTGCATTCTTGAATTCCATGTATAAGATAAAGCCGCATCTTTAGAGTTAGACAATACATATAAGTTTGGAATCGCTAATGCTTTTGTAGTTCCCCAGAAAGAATTGTAAGCAAATGATCTTTCAGAAACACCCGCTAAAGCAGAGATACCAATTTGACCCACTTTCTTTTCGTAGTTCGCAGTTAAGTCAGTATTGTTTTCTATTAAACGACGGCTATCTTCACGATAGTCACCATACCATCCAAAGTAGAACCATGGAGTGTACGTATTTAAGTTAGCACCTGAAGGAACTTGCTCTGTTCTTAATTGGCTCCAAGTAGAGAATTGAGAACGTAAGTTTAAAGTTAAATCGTTGTTAACTTTATAAGTAGCTTTCACATATCCATTCACATCTGTTTTGTCATGAGAACGTAACCACTTTTTAGCCATAAACCAAGCACTGTTTTCACGACCATACTCTTGTGCATATGGAATTAAGTTTTGTACCCCTTGTGGTCCTTTGTAAATATCTTTTAAATCATCAATATCATAATCAGAAGATCCATAAACTTTAAACATATAAATGTAAGAGTTTGGACCATAGTTAACATCAGGAATATTTGGTGAATATTGCTTATTCATGTTAATGCTTGCTTCTAATCTTAATTTCTTAGAAACATTGTATCCACCATTCACTGCTAAAGTATAAGAATTTAACTTCGTGTTTGGAGACATCCCTTTTTGATCCATGTTAGAAATAGAGATTCTCACATCAGACTTTTCAGTAGCACCTGCTAATGAAATGTTGTTGGTATTGATAAGACCAGTTTCCATGAACTTATTAAAGTTGTCTTTACCTTTTGCAGTCCAAGGAGTAGCTGTTCTGATACCAGTAACGATATCATAAGGGCTATTGTATTGCTTCACCATTTGGCCTTCGAAACGAGGACCCCATTCTGGTAAACGTTGTTTGTTATCATACAATACATCACCATAGCTATAACCATAGTTTGTACCACGTCCGTATTCAGCTTGAGATTCAGGAACAGCGATAAAACCATTCTCAAACATAGTGCTTGAGTTAAAGTCTACTTGCCATCCTTTTTTATCTTTAGTACCTCTTTTAGTAGTAATAACGATCGCACCATTTAAACCTCTAAATCCATATAATGCAGAAGCGTTCGTACCTTTTAAAACAGTGTATGTCTCAATATCATCTGGAGCAATGTTCCAAGTATCTGTATTTACTGGAACTCCGTCTACCACAAATAATAAATCTTTAGAACCACGTAAAACTAATTCAGGACGACCTAACATTTCGGCGTTTGCACCTACTGTTAAACCAGCAATTTTACCAGCTAAAGAGTTAATTGGGTTAGCGTCTCTTGCTTTAATCAAGTCACTTCCTTTTACTTCTTGTACAGAGTATCCAATTTTTTTAGTTTCTCTTTTGATACCATAAGCTGTAACCACAACATCAGTTAAAGCTTTTGTGTCTTCTTGTAAGGCTAATGAAAAATTAGACTCGTTACGTAAAGTATAGGTTTGAGATAAAAAGCCCAATGAGCTTACTTGAACACTTACATCACCTTTTGTGATAGTAATTTTGAAATAACCTAAACTGTCCGTTTGAACGGTTTTGTTAGAAGGTAATGCTTTTACAACAGCACCAGCAATTCCTTGCCCAGTTGTTGTTTGAATTTTACCTGTCACAATTCTGCTGTCTTGTGAAAAGACATTGGAGAAAAAGAAAGTCAATAGTGTGACAACTATCAATGCTTTCTTAAATAATGCTTGCATATGTTAAATTTTGTGCAATTTTAACAATTCTAATGTTAAGCAAGTATTAACTGTGATAAAAGCTAGGAAATTTAATGTTGATTTAATATGGATTTATTTTTATTAAATATGAGATTTTTTGCTCATAACTTTACTTTATTTAAAACATCCAAAAAGATGAATCATCCTACTTTCATTATCAGAAAAGCAGTTGAAATGGATATGTTAACTGTATATGAACAAATTTGTGTTCTTGAAGGAATGAGACTGAATCGTAATGATTTTATAAAAATTTATTTTACAAATATTCAAAACCAAAATATACTTTATTACCTTGCTGAAACGAAGGAAGGGAAATGTGTTGGTTTTATAAGTTGTCACATTGAATTTTTATTGCATCATTGTGGGAAAGTGGCAGAAATTCAGGAATTCGTTGTAGATGAAGCCTATCGGAGCCTGGGTATTGGCGCCTTATTGTTACAACAAATAGAAAATGAAATAATTTCAAGTCATTGCGTTTTATTGGAAGTAACTACAAGAAAAACACGCCTGCGTGCACATCAGTTTTATGAAAAAAACGGGTTCTCCTCATCACATTTTAAATTTACAAAAACACCTTCAAAAAATCTATAATGCAATCCATTAAAATTTCGTTCACAAGCACGCTCTTATTTTTGAGTTTGGTTGGAATAGGCCAGCCCAATTTATACAGTACAATCAATGCACATTCTCATAACGATTACGAAAATCCAATTCCTTTTCATACGGCATATGACAATACTTTTGGATCTATTGAAGCGGATATTTTTTATTTTAAGGATAGTTTATTTGTGGGGCATGTATTTGGTGATATTGCCAAAAGAAGATCATTGCAAAGTTTTTATTTGGACCCCTTGTTGAAAAAAATTGAAGCAAACCAAGGCAACCCCTACAAAGACAGTACTAAATCAATTCAATTGCTAATTGACATTAAAACAGATCCTTATATCACACTTAAAAAATTAGTAACCGTTTTAAATGAATATCCTACAATTACCCATGCCAAAAATGTAAAAATTGTCATAACAGGTGGCAGGCCTAAACCCAATGAATTTACTAATTACCCTTTATATCTTTATTTTGATGGGGACTTAGAAAAAAATTATGCGCCCACTGAATTAAATCGAATTGGCTTATTTAGTGCCGATTTTACACAATATTCCGTTTGGAACGGCAAAGGGATTATGGTAAAAGCAGAGCGAACAAAGATAGACTCCATCATTCAAAAGGTTCACGCCCTAGGGAAAAAAATTCGCTTTTATGGCAGCCCAGATTTTATAAATGCTTGGGAGCAATTTATAAAAATGAAAATGGACTTTATCAATACAGATCATATTGAATCCTTGGCTACTTTTTTAAATCATTATGAAAATAACCATGTTCAATTGTTTACAAAACAAGCAACTTATTTACCCAAGTATAAAAATGATGGTGTAAATAAACAAGTTAGCAAAATAATATTATTAATAGGGGATGGTTGTAGTTTGCCTCAATGGTATGCTGGTTATACTGCAAATGGTGGTGACCTTACTACCCTAAAACTCAAACATATTGGCTTTTCAAAAACAAGTTCAGCCGATAATTATGTGACTGATTCTGCCCCAGGTGCCAGCTCCATGGCTACTGGAGAAAAATTGGAGAACCGGCATTTAGGAGTGACCCCAAAAGGAGATAGCTTGCCGCTATTAACCAATTATTTAGCAAGCAAACAATTTAAAATTGGACTTATTAGTAGTGGAGACGTTTCGGATGCAACCCCAGCTGCGTTTTATGCGCACGCCAATGAGCGAGACAGTTCCATTGAAATTATACGCCAATTAAACCATTCAAAAGTCCAAATTTTAGCAGGTGCAGGAAATGATAAAATAAATACCATTGGTATTTTACAAAAGAAAAATGCGGCAAGTATAAATAATAAAATACTTGAAACAATGGTACCTAATTACAAAGTGTTGCGTTCAATAAATGAGTTGACAAATGCTGCCTTTGAAAAAACAGTCATCATAGACAAGCAAGCTGGCTTATCAATGCTGGAAGGTAGGGCACAGTGGCTAAGCGATGCTTTTGAAAAAGTGAGTACTTCCCTAGCAGGGAAAAACAATCATTCTTTTTTTATCATGGAAGAAGCTGCTCAAATTGATTATGGCGGACATGCAAACAATATTAAGTACGTTGTAAATGAAGTGATTGACTTTGACGCCGTTGTTGGTAAAGCCATTGCCTATGCAGATACACATGAAGGAACCTTGGTGATTATTACAGGCGATCATGAAACAGGGGGGCTTACATTAATGGATGGTAGTTATGATAAACAAATAGTGAGTGCTCAATTTACAACCAATGATCACACCGGAATTCCTGTTCCTGTTTTCGCATACGGTTACAGATCCTACTTATTTGATGGAGTTTACGAAAACACTGCTTTGTATACAAAAATTAAAGAGGCCATAAAATAGACCCTCCAATATGGTACTTACCTCTTTATTGTAAAGGAATTGTTGTTTGCTCGCCCCACTGAAAGGTAGTTGGATTCCTATTGGCAGCTGCATTCCATAAAATTTCTCTTACCGATAATTTACTTGTTTTTGTGTTGATGGAGACCAATTCAAAAGCTAATTTAGTTTCAGCTTTTGCAGAAAACCTTCCTTTCATGGGACTGTCTGTTCTTATACATTGCAAGTTAATATCATTTTGAGGACCATGATAGCTATAGTATTCCGTATAGTTTTCATGCCCGTGAAAATATACTTTTATATTAGGATGCTTTTTTAAAAAATCAACAAAAGCATTTTGTTCAAGGGTGGTTTCCCCTTTCACATTTAACCCATCCTTATACCTTTCTGGTACTAAATTTTCAAATTTATCTTGTTCATTGATGTCGTGAATGCCATTTGGATTTTCAAAAAATCGTGGTTCCACATTTGGAATAGAATGCGCAAATAAAAATACTGGCTGCGTAGGGTTTACATATTGTAAATCATTTTCCATCCAAACTCTTTCAGCTGAGTCAGGAAATAAACTCAAAAAAATAAAATGGATCCCCTTTAATTCTTTTGAATAATGGATCCTACACAAAGTACTGTCAAATTGTTGTAAAGGGGTATTGGGAAACATTAAATTGTAGATACCCAACATTGAAGCAGGGTCTTTTTTTGGTTCCATTGGTCTATGAAAACCAATAGCATTACTCATATCATGGTTTCCAGGCACTACCCATAATGATGCTTTTTTTTGTGCAACATTTTTAATACGCAAACTATCTATAAAAACCATTTTAAATTGTGCCCAGGATGTAGTGGCCGACTGAACACCTGCTTCCATCCTGTTGGCAATATCTCCAGTAATAACCAACGCATCAATGCCCTTAATAACTTGGCCTGATTGTACGCCAAGGTCCTTTGGAATTTCCTTCCCTTTTAATTGATTCATTACACGTACCATTGCCAAATTAACGTCCACTGCGGGCACATTGGTTTTTCCTTGAAATTTCTCTTTTTCTAACCCAAAATGTACATCAGAGGTAAAAATAAAATGAATGATACTATCCTTTGCTTGTGGTTTATTTTTTTGTGCAAGTGTCGGATTGCTTATAAAGGATAAAATACCCAGTAATAAAAAATAGATGGGAAATACTCTTTTCATGCTTATAATAAATCAAATTGATAAAAATAGAACTATGTAAAAAGGTGCCGTCACTTACGTAAGGGCACCTTTTTTATGAGAAATATACTACTTTAAATTAGTGTTGATTACCTCTACCGTTGCTTTGGTAACATCCAATGTCCTTACCTGGACCTGTAATTTCTGTAGCCCCTAATCTGTTGTCAACAATAACATCTGCTCTTGGAGCAAATCCAGTAAAGCCCGCACCAATACAAGGTGAAGTTGGTTTTAAAGCATAATTAGAAGTACCCACAACTGCAATATCTCTTAACATTAATCCAGCTGGCAAAGGAACAGGTGCATTAATGAATTGAGGATTGTTAGCACCTACTACAGAAGCGGGTGCAGTGTAAACGTCTCCCACTTTCCAACCTGCAGGTAAATAAGTAGAAGGTTTTGGAATATCCGTTTCTTGTGGTTGGCTAATGGCTGTGCTTACAGATAATGAAGGAATAAATTGGCTAGCGACCGATAAAGAGTCAGCATAATAAAAATTATAGCCATATCTAATATTAGCCGTATCCGCGATTGGATTGTTAACGATACGTAATCCAAATTTACAGTTTACAATTAAATTATTGTAGGCCATTCCACCAGCACCTTCCTCAAAATTGATAGAACCTCCACGACCTGCAGCTGAACGACGATAGCCACAGTTAATCATGGTATTATTGTAAATACGTACATTAGAACCTGGCTTACCTACAGCAACGTTGATATTTGAAACCTTTGGACCGTTGGTTGCCATACCAATACATAAATTATAAGCAAAATCACCAATAGTGCCTGCCTTGGAGTTCATTGCTTCACCACCTGTATAACCACATTTTTCAAAGGTGTTTCTCATCACATGGATTTTACCCCCATTAATTCTGAATGGATCATCCGTACTTCCATAAATCCAAGAGTCTTCTAAAATAAAGCTTCCATCAGGATTCGCAAAATAAACAGAATAAGGGCTTGCGCCTCCCGTGAAGGCTTTCATACCCGCACTAATTGCTGCACCTCCAAAATCAACATGGGTCCATTTGATAACAATCAAAGGGCAGGTTGTTGCACCAATGACACCAGTCCATTTTCCTTTTAATGCAGGATCTAAATCTGGGTTTGAACCCAATTGGTCGGTTCTTGTTACACCAGGATAGGTCAAATTAATAGGTGCATCCTTAGTACCTAGGGATAACAATACACCCTTCACACCAATACCCACTGGGACACCACCAGTACCTGTAAAATTAACCGTTACCCCAGGTTGTATGATTAAAGTATCCCCTGTGTTTACGAAAATATCACCACTTACTGTATAGGTTTTGCCAGCCAACATAGTGCCTTTAATGGCGCCACTCAAAGGTGCTGATTCACTAATGGGTGAAGCAGGTATGATTACTGCTTGCCATAAATCTTTTGTTTCATCTGCTTTAGTACAAGCTGTTAAGCCCAACACTAAAAATGCAATTAAGTATGTTAAATTTTGTTTCATTATATTGAATTGTTGATATTATTAAAGTTTATAGCGGAAACCAAATAAATAGGTTGTTCTGTAATAATCTTTTTGAATGATAATTCTGTTGGCAGCATCCGTTTGCAATGCCAATGGTCTTGATCCACTTCCTGCCAAGTAACTATTATAAGATTGGTGAAGTGATAATTCCAAAGGAGCATCCGTTAGATTGTTAATTTTTCCATAGAAAGAAAAATGCTTACCGATTTTTTTCTCAAATGAAATGTCAAGCGTTGTAGTAGGTGACTGCCAGTAATTTAAGCCTGCGTAGGGGCTCACAAAACTGATACGCTCTCCTGTATAAACAACCGCTGTTTGGAAATCAAAGCCAATTTTTGGATTCTTATAAATGAAAGATACATTGCCAATATGGTTGGATTGTCCTTGTAAGGGTCTTGTTTCAGAAACACGCTTAGAAACGATTTGTCCGGCAGTGTTTCTGTATGAGAAAATTAAACTATCATTAGTGATACTTGAATTTGTATATGTATAGTTGGCACTAATTCCGAAAGAACCTATAAATTTCGTAGCTACTGCTTCAAAACCATAGTTTTTTGCATTACCAATATTCACAGGTACCAAATATAAATTGTTAATGTTTTGAGGCTTTACAGCTGAAATCTCAATAGGATTTTGGATGTCCTTGTAAAAACCACCCAATAACAATTGATCTGATCCTTTGCTGTATAACTCATAGCGAATATCCAAATTGTCAGCAACAGTGTGTTTTAAATTTAATGGATCTCCGATTTCTTTGAAAAATTCACCATCTTGTCCGTCAGGAATTAATTCAGAAAAACCAGGTCTTGCGATGGCTCTGTAATAAGAGAAACGTAAATTTTGATTTGCATTTATGGCATATTTAGCTTGAACACTTGGTAATAAATCGGTGTATTGGATGGTACCAGATTTTGCTTGTACTTCCTTTGTTAACAAGGTTTCATAATGTTGGTTGGTATTTTCAGCCCTTACACCTCCCAATACTTCCAACTTATTTGTCAAATTCCATTTACCCTGTAAATAACCTGCCGTAATTTTTTCTTCAAAACTGTAGTTGTTTCCATTTAAACTTGGAGCACCATCACTTACTGGATTGAACAAGAATTGAGCAGTATTGATTGTATTGTAAGTGGAGCCCAATAAAGGTTTCAAACCATAAGCAATGTAATAATTATCTCTATTTTTATCACGGTACATACCACCTACTTTTAACTCAAAATCGCGGCTAAAAATGCTTGTATTTTTAGTATAGTTTACATAAGCAGATTGATCTTTGTCTCGGTTGCTTGTCCATATTCTTGACATGGATTGTAATTTGTCAGCTGTTAAGCTAGTAGCCACAATTGCATATTGATGCGTGAAAGTAGATTGATCAGGCGTTTTACTTTTTGCGATAGAATTAACCAATGACCAATCAATTTTGTCAGTAGTAGATATTCTGTGTTCACCTTGTAATGTAGTGCTATTAATGGATTGGAATGTCCATTGACTCCTTTGTGAATTATCCACAACCGAGTTTAAAGCAACTGTATCCCAAATAAAACGAGTTGTATAATCATCTAACAATACGTAGGTATTGAATAATGAAATTTTGTTGTTTTTATTGATATGGTAATCAAATTTCGCATTCAACCCTTTTCTTTGGCTTTGAACAGAATACTTTCTTAATTGTAAATCAGAGAACAAAGGGATATTGTTTAAACCTGGTTGCGAGTTAGGCAAAAAGAAATTTGAAGTTGTTCCACGGTAAATGTTTTGGAAACTTCCAGAAACAACAAAACCAAATTGTTTTGTTTTGCCAAATCTATTGCCAATTGTTAAACCAAAAGTACTGTTCACTGGATTGGCTATTTGGCTATAATTCAAATGTGCAACCGGTAAATCGTTTAAGTTAGCAACATAGGTTGGGCCAAATTTTTGCGCTGGTGAAGAATAAGCCATTGTTGAATTATCAAACTTGCTAAACTTTTGATCAGGGAAAGAAGTATTAAAACCAGCAGAACCATTTGCTTGCAACAATAATTGGTTAGGTGCGTCCTTCATTACTAAATTAATGGTACCCCCAATTGCATCCCCTTCCATACTTGGTGTTAAACTTTTTCCTACTTCTAAACGCTCTAATAATTCAGAAGGGAAAAGATCCAATGGAATAAAACGATTTTTATTGTCTGGGCTAGGAATTTTTATACCATTAATTAAAGTATTAATATATCTTTTTTCCATACCTCTAATAATAGGATATCGCGCTTCTCCAGAACTACTTTTTTCAATAGTAACGCCACTTACTCTTTGTAAGGCATTGGCTACTGTAATGTCTGGTAATAATTGAATGTTTTTTGAAGATAATACGTTGATGATTGGATCAGCTAATTTCTCTAACCTTCTTACAGCTTTATCATTGTCTTTTCCACTTGAACTTACTGTTACCGATGATAAGGAAGAAGCAGTAGGCTCTAAATTAATATCCACTACTTTCACATCATTTGCACTGTTAATAGTAACGTCTTTAGTAGCAGCCGTAAATCCAGCATAGGTAACTTTTACACTATACTTTCCAGCATTGATGTTTTTGAAAACGTAAGTACCATCTAACTTAACCAATACTGATTTATTGTTAATGGTAACCGTTGCGCCTACTAAAGGCTCGCCATTACTTGCATCCACAATTCTACCTTTGATGTCAGCAGCAAAACTGTTGGTTGTAAATAACAACAAAATGGGAAGGATAACGCATTTAAAATAATGCGCTAATGAAGTACCGTTCATGTATTTGTATTTTTATTAAATTCAAAATTAAATTTTTAGCAACTTTTTAACAATTAAGTATCATTACTTAAAAGTTAAATTTTACTGAGATGAGTCATTTTTGGAAGATATTAAGTAAAAATTAAGGGCATTAAGTATTTATTTTACAATGTCAAAACTATCTACTATTTTCCCTTCTGGCGTCATTTGCTGTAATGTAAATTGGTTGCCATTCACCTTTACATAGGATAAACTATGTGCAGTTGAGAAAAATTTATACGTAAATTTTTGCCAAGAGTCTGTATCATTGGTTTGTTCAGGGTTGTATAAATCAGCACCTCCTGCGCCAGTAACTATGTAAATAACACCATTTGGCTTTTTATGGGTAACGCCATCAAAGTTTTTATCTAAAGTCCACTTTCCATTAACCACTCTTCCTCTTTGTGATTTATTTTCTTTGCCCCCCATTAATAAGGTTCCTTTTTGATCGGGAACAAAAGTCATTGGATAACTCCTCTGGTAATTGTGTACATGCCCATTAAAAACCACATCCACTTTCCCTGCTTCAAATAAAGGAGACAATAACCTCATTTGTTGTTGTTCAAAGTGAGCTCTTGATGAATTGAATCCAGGATGATGATACAAAACAAAACGCCATGTAGCACCTGAAGCATTTTGTAAGTCCTGCTTTACCCAATCTAACAACTCTTTATTGGTCCAATCCACATAATTATCTGCATCAATTACCAACCAATGGGCATTTCCATAATCATAAGAAAAGTTATTCATACGTGGATAAGCTTTCCCTGCTGCAGTCATAAATGCATTTCTATTGGTTTCATTGGCTTTAAAAGTGGGATAGGCATTGGCAAAATCAGCCACCATTGGGCCATTTAAAGGTTGTGCCCAAAAATAATAATAGGCAAGTCCTTCAGGATACCTATCTAAATCATTGTTGTCTGCGTCATGATTACCAACAGCTGCCATAAATGGAATTTTTCGCATTAAAGGAGCCCCATTGCTATCTGCCTTTTCCGCATTGTAAATAGGCCAAAACTTTTTTGCATATTCCGAAATCAATCCATTGTCGTAAACAATATCACCTGGTACAGCCACAAAATCTGGCGCTAATTGATTGGCTAAAAAAGCCAATTTTTTTTGGTCTTGCTTTTCAGCACCTATATCCCCAATGGCAATAAAACTGTATGGTTGTTGTTTTGATTTTGGAGCAATGGCATTAGCAGTAAATACAGTTTTGCCATTTTCAGTGACACGGTATTTGAAATTTTCACCAGCGCCCAAATTTTCAAGTATAGCGTGGTATACCACAAATGCAGGCACGCCTTTTACATTTACTTTTTGTTGATTGTAACGAGTTACTTTAGTCCAATTGTTTCCTTTATTTGATGTTTCAACTTCCCATAGAGCGGTTGTGTCTCTTGTGTGCCAAAGTAAAGTTAATGCGTTGGTTTTACCTTCATACCCAATTTGCAAATAAGGATTTACCAAAAAAGGATTTTGTGCCTTGCTTACTAAAGCAAAACAACTCAATAAAACAACAATGAGGGAGCAATTTTTAGTCATATATATTTTTTTTGAAAAATTAGTTAAGCTTATAATAGATGAAAAAACAAGGGCTGTGGAGACCAATTGATTGTTTCTTCAATCCATTCGCTTGTATGTTCTTTAATATTGGTTAAAATTTCCCAAGCAGCATGCATATGCACTTTTTTAAGTTCAGTATTCTTATAGTCTTTGTTGTCAATAATCTTGCCTACGATTTCTCCATTGGTTAAGTAAGCAGTTTTATTGAAAATTTTTCCAATAATGTGATTTTTTTTGCCAAAAAAACAATCTCCAATTAATATTCCATGCACATTTTCTTGATTCAAATCCATGATCATCATGTTTTGAATATATGCAACTGGTTCTCCTTTTTGATTAATAATTGTGTACATAACTTATTTGTATTTAGTATTTATGAGTATTTCAACAATGTCTTCCGTACTATGTTTTAAGGATAAAATTATAGGTTTTTTATTTTCAACCCAGTTAACAAATTGTTTACTAAAATCATGGTCAATTTTTTCTAATACCATTACCCCCATCATTTCTAATGCCTTCCCATTACACTCTTGTTCAAAATGTTTTAAAATTGGAATGCTTAACACTTTTTTATTTAAATACATTGCTTCAGCAGGTGTTTCAAAACCTCCAGCTGTTATAATGCCATAGCACCTAATTAAGCTATTTGTAAATTGTTCATTGTTAATTGGAAAGTACGAAATATTGTTTTTGTGTACAATTTGTCCCACTTCTTTGGTAAAAACTTCAAAATGAAAATCAGGTTGTGCTAAAAAATGTGGCTCCAAATTAGCAATGGAATATTGTGGTAAATAAACGGTAATATGACCATCATTACAGGATGCTGCATTAATAATATCCGATTTAATGATTGGATTGTAAATGTGATTGTCATAGTTGTCAAAATGTAACCCAATGTGTGCATCACTTTGAACAAAGTGATCTAAAATAAAATTGCCAACAGGATTAAATGAATTTGCTCTGGGTGTTTTTTTACTTTGAAAACTTGCTTGGTGGCCAAAATGAATGCTTGGAATTTTTTTCATTTTGCAAGCTAAGGAAGTTACATATTCAAAATCATTAATTACTAAATCATAAGTTTCAATAGGCAGCGATTTTGCGTCACTTATAATTTTGAAAGATAAAGAATTTAGTATTTTAAGATAATCCAAACCACCTGTGGGTTTGTAAAATAAGCTTACCCCCTTACTGCGGTATTTAACGGGCAAAGTAGTTTGTAAATCTGCATTGGACCCACTTAAAAAAAAATCAACTTCCCCATACTTTTTTAAATAAGGATAAAGCTCAATGGCCCTACTCACATGCCCGTTACCAGTACCCTGAATAGCATAAAATATTTTCATATTGGCTATAATGATACTTGAAAAGCAACTTCATTCGTCAACACATTTAGCTCCGAATTTAAATGTACAATTTTAATTTTCTCTGTAGAAACGTGTTCAAAATTTTTAGGATCATAATGATATAAATGCCATGCATTATCATAGTATTCAAGGGCCGTAGAATTTTCAATCCAATCACCACTATTTAAATAAGTAACGGAACCTTTTTCGGTGGTAACTACCTTTTTTTGTGGTTGATGAATATGACCACAAATTACATATTGGTACCCATTTTCAATGGCTAATTCTGCAGCAGTTTGTTCAAAATTTCCAATCCACGAAACTGCTTTCTTAACCCCATTTTTTACTTTTTTGCTAAAACTCAATTTTTCACGACCCATTAATTTTGAAACCCAGTTCAAGATACTATTCAATATGATTAACAAGTCATAACCATAGCCCCCAAGTTTTGCCAAAATTTTAGCACCTCCTTTGGTTGTTCTATCAAAAACATCACCATGAAAAACCCAATTTTTTTCTCCATTTACCTCAAAAACAATTTTATCTGTAAGTTGAATATTACCCATTTCAAAATCAGCATACTTTCTCAATGCTTCATCATGATTGCCCGTAATATAAACCACTTTAGTTCCTTTACTCGCAATGTTGAAAATTTCTTTAATTACCGCCATATGGCTTGCTGGAAAAAACCTTTTATTAAACTGCCAAATATCAATAATGTCTCCATTTAAAATTAAAGTCTTTGTTTGAATACTTCTTAAATAATTGAGCACCTCAGTTGCTTGACATCCGAAAGTTCCTAAATGTACGTCGCTAATAACGCAAACATCAATTTTACGTTTATCCATGGGAATAGTTTATACAAAAAACGCTATTTTTTGAGTGCATCATACGAGTATGTTATTAATTAATTATTAAGTTATCCGTAAATTGTCGTTAAGTTTATCAGTATATATAATTTTAGACTTGAAATTGAACACTTTATGAAAGACAAATTTATTGCAAGGGATATTAGTTGGTTGAGTTTTAATGGTCGTGTATTACAAGAAGCGAATGATCCAACCGTATCATTAAACGACAGAGTTCGTTTTTTAGGTATCTTTTCAAATAACCTCGACGAATTTTTTAGGGTTCGGGTTGCTACTTTGAAAAGAATGACTGAATTTGTAACTAAAAAAGGGCAATTAAACAAAGTAGATACAATTGAAAATCCTCAACAAGTGCTTGACCAAATTCAAAGCATCGTTTTGAAACAACAAAATGAGTTCAACAGAATTTGGCAAAACATAAATAAAGAACTCAAAGCAAATAAAGTTTTTTTGGTTGACGATCGAAAACTAACCATTGAGCAAAAGCAATTTGTTGAGCACTATTTTGAAGAAGTCGTTCGGCCTTATATTATTCCTTTAATGATTCAAAATATACCAGAACTGCCTTACTTAAGGGATAAAAGTTTATACTTAGCCATCGTTATGAGCAGTAAAAACAGTGCTTATAACCAAAAGTTTTCATTAATTGAAATTCCTTCAAGATCTGTTGGTCGATTTATCCAATTACCCTCCAAGCCAGGAACAGCAAGTATCATGTTGTTAGAAGATCTAATCCGCTATAATTTACCTACTATATTCACTCACTTCAAATTTAATAAATTTGAAGCTCATGTTTTTAAAATTACGAAAGATGCTGAAATAGATTTAGACCAAGAAGTGGGTATTAATTTCATAGAAAAAATATCAAAAGGAATTAAAAATAGAAGAAAAGGAAAGCCGGTTCGCTTTGTGTATGAAAAGGAAATGAATGCTGAAATTTTGGAATTTTTAATCCAAAAATTAAAACTCTCTCGGAAAAGTAGCATCATTCCAGGTGGTCACATTCATAATTTCAAACATTTTATGGATTTCCCCAATGTGATTCCAAATAAAAGCAACCGACCAGCGGCTATAGTACATCCTGCATTTGTTAAAAAAGATTTGGTTTCTGATGTCGTTTTAAAAAATGATATCATGCTGCATTTCCCTTACCATAGTTATGATCCAATTATTGACATGCTCAGGGAAGCGGCAATGGATGATTCGGTAATGAGTATTAAAATAACAGCTTATCGACTTGCGAGTAATTCAAAAGTCATTAACGCACTTATTAATGCGGCCCGTAATGGCAAACATGTAACTGTATTTTTGGAGTTAAAGGCTAGATTTGATGAAGAAGCCAATTTAGAATGGAAAACCATTATGGAAGAAGAAGGTATTAATGTACTTGTTGGTGTAGCAAACAAAAAAGTACATGCAAAACTTTGCATTATTCAAAAGAAAATTGGAACCAAACAAGTTAAGTATGGTTTTATTAGTACAGGTAATTTGAATGAAAAAACAGCAAAAGTATATGCAGACCATTGTCTATTAACTGCTTCAACAACTATAATGAATGAAGCTGTTCGCATATTTGATTATTTGCAAAATTGGCAGCAAGGTGATAAACCAATCGCAAAAATGAGGAACTTGCTCATATCTCCAATCAATATGCGCAGCTCAATCCTAGAGCTTATCTCGAATGAAATTGCAAATGCAAAACAAGGAAAAAAAGCTTCTATCATTATCAAACTCAATTCCATAACGGATAGGACTTTGATTGATCATTTATATTTAGCGGTAAAAGAAAATGTAGAAGTTCATTTAATCATACGTGGTATAACTACCCTTAAAGCACACAACGATAAATTGAATGCCAAATTGAATGCAATAAGTATTGTAGATCAATATTTAGAACATGCAAGGGTGATGATATTTCATAACAATGGAAATGAAAAAGTATATATTTCTAGCGCTGACTGGATGGGTAGAAATTTAGACCATCGAATTGAAGTTGCGGTTCCAATTAACAATCAGCAAATCAAAAAAGAATTAATTGATATTATAAAAATTCAATTAAAAGACAATCAAAAAGCGAGAATTATAGATACTGAATTGCTGAATAAATATGTACCTTTGGTGGGTAAAAAGTTTAAATCACAAGAGGAAACATACCAGTATTTAAAAAAGAAATTGTAAAAAATTGATACTCGCCGCCATTGATATAGGTAGTAATGCAGCCAGACTACTAATTTGTGAGGTAACAAAAAATGGCAAGGACCTAAGTTTTGATAGATTAAATGTTGTCCGCATCCCCTTACAATTAGGTTTTGATGTGTTTGATAAAGGATTTGTAGGAAGTCGTAAAAAAAAGATGTTATTTGATACGATTAAAGCCTATAAACAATTAATGAAAGTTTATGAAGTAGACCATTATATTGCTTGTGCAACCAGTGCAATGCGTGATGCACAAAATAGCAAAGAAATTATCAAAGAAATTGAAGCAGAAACAGACATTCAAATAGAAATTATTTCGGGTGAGTTAGAAGCTGAAATCATTTACGAAAACCATGTAGCTGAACTGCTTGAAAAGGAAAAAAGTTATTTATACATGGATGTAGGAGGTGGTAGTACTGAGCTAACCTTGTATCATGATAGTCAATTGGTTTTACAAAAATCAATCAACATTGGTACTGTTCGTATTTTAACGGACAAAGTAAAATCAGAAACCTGGGAAGAACTTAAAGAGGTTTGTAAGTCCATTGCAAAAAATTACAACCCCATCATTGGTATTGGTTCGGGTGGTAATATCAACAAAATATTTTCATTACTTCGTTCAAAAGACGATAAATATTTACAGGTTGTGGCTGTTAAGGAAATGCATAAAGAAATGCAATTTTTAAGTGTGGAGGAAAGGATGAAAAAATACAATATCAAAAAAGACCGAGCAGAAGTTATTTTACCCGCTTTGCACATTTACAATTATATATTCAAATGGTGCAACATTGACGAAGTACTTGTTCCAAAAATTGGTTTGGCTGATGGATTAATTCATCATTTGTATGATCAATTGTTTTAAAGGAACATTAATTATTTTTTGCACCGTTGTCAATCCAACAATAAATTGCACTTTTTTGAGCTGCTGTTAGACTTGATCCCTTTGGCATTCTTCCAGATGAAATGGAGGCTCTAATTTGAGTAGCATTATCATGTACCACTTGAAAAGTATTTAATGCAGCAGCATTGGGTCCATCATGACATCCACTTAAATTACAGGTTGAATTGAATAAAGGAGTTATGGTAGTTGCATAACTTGTATTAGCATCACAAGTAGCATTTGTGGCTGTAGTATTACTATCACTTTTGGTACATGATATAAAAGCGATACAGGAAAAAATTAAAAACAATACAGTTGTTAAAAATATATTTTTCATTAGGGGGTTGATTTTATGGTTTGTGGGAAATATAAAAAAGCGTTCCATAATTATGGAACGCTTTTTTATGATATAGATATAACAATTTTTTAAATACTAGCTTATTTCCATACTGTCCATCCTTTCCACCAAGTTTGATTTACACCCGATGGTGCAACTGCTCCTCTGAAAGTTGCTGTTTTATCAAAGAATGCATTTTGTAATTTAGAATCTTTGAAATCACCATTTGATTTATAATCTAATGAGGTATTTAATCCCAGAGTGCCATATGATGCAGCTAGGTTACCTGAAGTAGCTGGACCTGCACTTGCATATGGTGTAAAGTCAGGATTAGTGTAGTTAAATGGTTGTATCAACTTCATAATATTTGCGTCTGCAGAACTCAAAATAGTATTATTGTAAGAATCTGTAGAGAATAAAGCTAAAACATCTGCTGTAGTCTTATCAGTAGCTATTTTTTTACCAACATATTCTAAGTCAACCGTATTACCAGCTAATGTAACATTTTTTAATCTAATTACACTGTCCACCAAATTCTTGTAAGTTGAGCCATTCGTAGTTACTTTAGACTCATCTATTGTAATACCACGAGGCCATCCAGCAATGATTGAATTTTGAATAGAGATACCAGAGTTTCTTCTAATTTGAGCACCAGCATAAAACAAGCTGTTACCTTTACCATAAACTGGGTTGATTCTTGGTCCAATTGCTGTCATGTTTGAAAATACAGCTGTTGTTCTAGGCGTAAAGTCAGAACCATTACCATCATTATCAGACTCAAATGCTTCTGAGTTAGAAATATCTGCAATTACAGAGTCTCTTAAAGCAATACCAAATTGTACATTTCCTGAGTATCCATAGTCAGTGTCAAAATCATCATCCTGTGTTTTGTAAGCAATTAAGTACTTACAGTTAACCGTACCACCAAACCACTCATAAGCATCGTCCTTAGCATAAGTAACTTGAATGTGGTCAATAGTTGTACCATTACCCACTCCTGCCATTGTTAAACTGTTCAACTCATTATCTGGTTGGTAAGCATAACCTGCATATTCGATTCTTACATATTGTAAAATACCACTGTTATCCGCGTCGTTTCCATTTGGAAAATCAGGATCGCCAGAACCAGCCAAACCATATCCTACTGTTGCGTCGTTTACACCACCTTCAACTGAAGTTAAACCTTTGTAAGAAGTACCTTTCCAAGTATAAGATTGGTTTACAGTTGCTGTACCTAATAATACGATACCACCCCAGTCACCTGATGCAGGATTTGCTGAAGCTGAAGTAAATACGATAGGCTTATCAGCTGTACCTTTTGCTACTAATTTCGCTCCACGACAAATAACTAAAGCAGCAACATCAGCACCTGACTTACCCATTACTTTTGCACCTTCTTGTACAGTTACAGTAACACCTTTAGTTACATATACTACACCTGAAAGATAGTTTACATCTTTTGCAAACAAAGTAGTGTCTTTTGTGATTTTACCTGATAAAGTAATTGTATTGGATACAACACCTAAAGGCGCAACTTCCTTCGTAACTACGAAGATTTCTTTTTCGCCATCTGTTTCAATCTTTCTACAACCAGTAATGGCTAAAAAAGCTAGAGATAAATAAAATAATTGTTTCATTGTTTTTTGTATTTAAAAAAAGTTTTTGATTTAGTTTATTATAAAGAGTAATTAAGTGTTATGCCATAAGTAGTACCAAATTTTCTAGAAAAACGAGTGCCGTCAGTTGAACTATTATAATCAGTATTGCTCGTATTATTTTGATAGAAAATTTGTCGTTGATTTAAAATATCAGAAATAGTCAATTTAACCTCAGCTTTGTTGTTTGAAAACTTCTTGCTAACTTGAAAATCTAGTAATGCTCTTGGATTTTCATACACATCTGGTGAACCTGATCCTGCTTGAATATCACCCACTAAATAAATACGCTTACCCACTTGGTTTATTAATGCAGTCATATTCAACCCTTTTTCTACTACATCATATAGTAAACCCGCGTTAATTAAATAAGGTGATTGTCCTTGTAGTGCTCTACTAATTCCAATATTAGCGTCTTCAATTTTTGAATTGATATATGATGCATTAGCTTGGAAAGTAAAGCGCGTTGTTAATTTTTTTCTTACATCAAATTCAGCACCAAAAGCAGTTGCTTTAGCAGCATTTTGGAAAGAGAATAAACTTGATCCACCTGAACCTTCTTGATAGACACTTTCAATTGGGTTTTCAAAATTCTTATAAAATACGCCAACCGAGAAAGTTTCACCAGCGGATGGATATAATTCATAACGTAAATCAGTATTCGTAATTTTTGTACGCTTTAAGTCAGGGTTACCTGATACAGAAGCATTTAATTCAAAATCATAAATACTTAAAGCAGATAATTCTCTTAATTCTGGACGAATTACTGTTTGAGAAGCAGTCAAACGTAAGTTTGATTTAGCACCTACTTTAATAGTTGCGTTTACACCTGGTAAGTAATCAGTAACTTTTGAATAAGTATGACGAGGATCCCACTTTTTAACGGAACCTACTAATTGGTCAAAATCTTCCACTCTTAAACCCCAAACAATTCTTAAAGCTTCAGACAATTTATTATCAAATTGTAAGTAACCAGCGTTTAAAATGGTATTTGCTAAATAACGGAAGTTTCTGTTTTGAATAGAGTTAAACGCAAATTTATTATCTGTACCATTTCCATAATTATCTGGAACAAATGCATTTGAAGCATCTAATAATCTTAAAGCTGCATTGTCCTTAGGTAAAAATATTGCGAATAATTGAGCGTCATATAAACGGTCTTTTACTTGACCCATATAACCTGCCTTAACCGTATTTTGTTGATTCACTTTAAAAGTTAAATCGCCACCACCTGTATAAATATAATCTGATAATGTTTGATATACTCGGCTACCAGATTGTTGAGATAATGTATTTGAAATATTTAATACATAAGGATCAGTTCCAGACAATGATTTAGTATACAATATTCTTCTTTGGTCTGGGCTATAGCTATCTAAAATATTAAATGCACCATACCAGTTGAACTTTAATTTTGAAGAAAGACTATGCTCACCATTCAATTGATTGGTGAAGAATGTATTTTGACCAAAAACAAATTCATTACCTTTTACTAATTGTTGTCTATCATAGACTGTTCCAGCACGTTGTGTATAGGTATTAGTTGTCTTAACATTTACAATGGCTTTGTAGCTGATTTTATTCAATGGGTTTAAGAAAATAGATAACCCAGCAATCGCACCCATGTTAATGTCATTGATATACTTTTTATCATTCAATGCTACATATGGAGTAAAACCAGTATTACTTAACTGATTTTGGTTATTAATATTGTCTTGGAAGCGATTCGCATTAGCATAACTCACTCCAATTAATCCACCAATTTTTTTACCTAAAAAAGTACCTGTAAAGCCACCATTCATTTGCACGCTCACATTTGGCTTAGCTGTTGTCGTAATTGGTGACCAATTGCTTGCCATTGTTTTACCTAATGCAGTTTTTGCAGCGATACTTGAAGTATCAAAACTAGATTTTGTAGTATATCCATTAGGTAAGGATCTTGTTCCATCATCAATACCTAACCAATCGGTTTTACCACCTTTATCTTTTAAAAATTCCTTACCAGTAATTAAACTATTTGCACTTGTTCCTAGTTGAACATTAAAAAAGTTTTTAGTTGGAATGTCCTTTGTATTTACTTGAATCAAACCTCCAGCCCACTCGCCTGGTAATTCAGGTACAAAAGCTTTGTTGATAATGATGTTATCAATGATTTGAGCTGGGAATAAATCAAATGAAAATGTTTTGCGGTCAGGCTCAGTACTTGTTAATAATATACCGTTCAACATAGCTTGGTTATATCTATCCGCTAAACCTCTAACAATGATAAACTTACCTTCTTGTATGGACGCACCTGGTGTTCTTTTTAAAATTTCTGCAGTGTTACGGTCTGGACTTCTCTTAATAGCCTCAGACGATATTACAGAAGCTACTGTATTCGTATTACGTTGAAAAGCAATTAAAGCATTATCTGTTGAACCTTTATTAGTTCCTCTAGATGCAGTTACTGTAACATCATTTAATTTCTTACCTGACTCTTCTAAAAAAACGTCTGTAGTAACTTCTTCTCCTGCTGCAGTGGCTTTAACAGTAATTGTTTTTTCCTTGTAACCAACATAAGAAGCACTAATTGTATATTCTTTATTTATGTCTATGGTAAATGAAAAACGACCTTCAACATCGGTTTTAGTAACTTGATTTTTGTCCGCCTTTAAGCTTACAGTTACTCCAATTAAAGACTCGTTTTTTGTATTGGTAACTTTACCTGCAATTTTTGCTTTTTGAGCAGTTGCAAAAATGGTGGTAGCTATTAAAATGGTAAGTATGAATATCCTTTTCACGATATATTTTTGTTTATACCGCAAATATTAGATTCTAATGTTGCCAAATTATTACCAAAATATTACCTAAATATTAATTTTGTGAAATATTAGTTTTTTATAACTATGTAATAATCAGTATTTTAAAAAAATTAACCTTAATATATGCTAACTTAACTCTTATGATATTATATATTTTCTTAAACTAATCCAAATGATAAACACTGTGTAAATCATCCGTGTTTTTGAAATTCACCCCTAAATCATTTATTAACCCATCCTTTACATCATAAACCCAACCATGAAGGTGTAAGTTCTGCCCGCGTTTCCAAGCGTTTTGCACAATACTAGTTTTTCCTAAATGAAAAACCTGTTCAATTACATTTAATTCAACAAAACGACGCGCACGTAATTCATTATCTGTGATAGCATCAAGCTCTTGATAGTTCATACGATAAACGTCTTTCAGGTGTCTTAACCAGTTATCGATAAGTCCTAATTGTTTATTATGCATGGCTGCTAAAACACCGCCACAACCATAGTGTCCGCAAACTATCACATGCTTGACTTTTAAAACTTCAACGGCATAGGACAATACACTCAGCATATTCATATCGCTATGCACCACCATATTGGCGATATTACGATGCACAAATACATCCCCAGGTTTAGTCCCCGTAATTTGATTGGCAGGTACCCTACTATCTGAACAGCCAATCCATAAATACTCAGGATTTTGTGTATTGGCCAAATTATTAAAAAAATCTGGGTCTATTGCCAACTGTTCAGCAACCCATTTTTTATTATTTTCCAACAGTTTATGATATGAATTTTCCATTGTATCGCTAACTTTTTTCATTAATTAAAAATAAGCATAATTACTTTAATTTTATTTAATGAATATGGTAATTGAAAGTATAGGATGGTTGGCCTCTTTGTTAATTATTGGTTCCTATGCATTAAACATTACTGGACGCTTACAAGCAAAAAGTAAATGGTATGTACTGGCGAATATAGTGGGAGGTGCTTTTTTTGTCATTAACACTTATTATCACCAAGCTTATCCTAGCATGGTCGTGAATATTGTTTGGGTAATCATTGCCCTTATTATGATTTTGAAAAAAAAATAAATGAACGGCTTAAAAATCCACATTGTTCACTTGTTCACATGGACCTTTATCTGTACTATATCTGGTATTTTAATTGGGTCCATTGCAGCTGTTTTTTTAAGTAGTTTAGATTTTGTAACGCAATGGAGAGAAACTCATTTATGGATTATATATACTTTGCCCATCATAGGACTGCTGATTGGAGTAGGTTATTATTATTTTGGTGGCTTGGCAAACAAAGGAAACAACCTAATCATTGAAGCATACCATTCTCCTCAAAAAAAAATTCCCTTCAGAATGGCTCCTTTCATTTTTATTGGCACCTTATTAACCCATTTGGCAGGAGGTTCAGCCGGCCGAGAAGGGACTGCAGTGCAAATGGGCGCGGCTATTGCAGATCAGTTTACTAAAATTTTCTCCTTACAAATAGCTCAACGTAAAACCATTTTAATCATTGGTATCAGCGCAGGTTTTGCAGCAGTCTTTGGTACCCCAATGGCTGCTGCCATTTTTGCCATGGAGATAATGTTGTTTAAAAATTGTAAGTTAATAAACTTACTACCAAGTTTACTTTCAGCCTATATTGCACATTATACCTGTTTGGCTTGGGGTATACAGCATACAACTTATACAATTCCATTTATTCCTTTTTTTACCTTCTCTACTTTTTTACCAACAATGGTTGCCGGGGTTTTTTTTGGTATGGCGGCCTGGTTGTTTTCATCATTATCTGAATTATGGTTAACCCTATTTAATAAAATAAAGTTTGTGCCGTTGCGTCCATTTATCGGGGGGATTGTAATAGTATGTTCCCTTATTTTATTGGGCTATTTTACAAAAAAAACTTTTCTATTTTTACCAATGAACACATCCTTTATAGGATTAGGCATTCCTCATATCATCAATTCATTTCTTGTTCCTGTTGGTTCTTATGATTTTTTATTAAAATTAATATTGACCACATTTACCTTGAGTGCAGGCTTCAAGGGTGGTGAGGTAACGCCTCTTTTTTACATAGGCGCTACTTTAGGCAATGCCTTATTTGTATGGCTTCCACTCCCCATGGCATTACTAGCTGGCATGGGCTTTGTAGCCGTTTTTTCAGGGGCAACGCATTGCGTAGTTGCTTCTGTTGTGTTGGGCTTTGAAATGTTTGGCTTTGAAGCGGGCATTTTCGTTGGCCTAACAAGTATCATTGCATATTTTTTTGGGGGGGCAAAAGGTATTTACAGCGCACAATTAAAAGAAGGTATTTAATGAGTGTTAATCAATAGAATAAACTAAAAGGCCCGCGATTATTCGCGGGCCTTTTAGCTAATAATCTTCAAGATAATTAATAAAGAAAAATTACCAGTTAGGATTCTTCACAGCTGCAGAACCAGCAGCTGGAGGGTTCTTTACAGTTTCATCTGCAGGAACATCCCAATAATCCATAAAGTTGTAGTTAATTGTAGCGTTCGGATAAACAACTTTGTTAAAAATCAAAGTTGAGCCATAACGTCCACCACCATTAGCAGTACTATAGGTCCAACCCCAACGTCTTGCATCAAACCAAGATAAGCCACGTAATGCAAGTGCAGCACCTCTTTCTTTGGTCAATTCTGTTAAAGCAGCCGATGCAGAAATGGTTGTAGCTAAAGCAGTAAGGCCTGCTTTTTGGTAAGCACGAACAGCGTTGATTAAAGTTACACCACCAGCTACGTCACCTGTTCTGATTTTAGCTTCCGCTAACATCAAAGCATTTTCTTCATATGTTGGCCCAATATAAACTTCTAACTTACCAGCAACACGAGATCCCAAAACTGGAACGGTTAAGCCTGCTACAGCACCATCAACCAAAGTATATCTGGTACTATTTGTATTTGCATCTCCATAAAAAGTACCATTAGCAGTTGTAAAATTTGCCAAACGTGCATCCCCAGCAGGGAAATTTGCAACTAAACGCTCAGATACTTTATAGGTACTATTTTGGTTAGATAGTGCTAAAATACTTGCAACGGTACCTCCTGTATTGGAGAAATATGAGTTTGCTGTTGAAGAACGTCCCGTAAATACATAATCGCCTTGCGCAATACCAGCGTTACAATACGTAATTACTTGTGCCCAATCTGCAGCAGCCATTGGGGTAATTGATGCTTTTGCAATGCTTGCATTTGCATTACCATTTACAAAAGGTGCTAATTTATTTACAACAATATTTCTAGCCAATAAAGTGTTGATTGACTTGATAAATTGTGCAGTTGAAGGTGCTTTACCTAATCCAACTTGGTTTTGTTGAGGAATTAATTGAGCCATCATGGTTAAATAATCTCCTTGATTGCTTATTCCAGACAAAGTTGTAATTGCCAAAGTCAATTGCTTATTTGATTCAGCAATAATCGCATTGTGGTCAACAAACTTATTGTTGATGGTAGCAGATTTATCTTCAATTAACCCAGCATAATACATGCTACCAATTTGAGCATATGCATATCCTTTCCAGAAATAAGCCCAAGCTTGCACTGTCTTAGCCTTATCAGCAGACAATGAAGAAATAGAACCTACATTTTCTAAAGCGATATTACAACCATTGATCATAGCGTACATATTTGTCCACTCATAATACAATGCATTGTTTGCATTTGCAGTAGCGGCGGTCGTATTAAAACCACGAATAATACCAGTTGCTTGTGGTGCAGGATTTGTGAAAGTAGTAGCAGCTGCATTCGTTGGATCAGCAACAAAACTATCTGGAACTCCCATGGTAGTCGTTTGGTTGTTTGAACCTTGACCACCACCAATAGCATCACCCATTAATTCACGGTAACCCCAAGGCAAGGAAAAATAGCTATCACCTAACCAGCTATCACCGTAACTAAATCCATTCCAATATACACTACCCATTGCATATGCAGCAATACCAGCTTCGGAATTTACATTACCCCCAAAAGTTGGGTCATTTGGGTCCTTTACATCAAGTTGTTTCTTACAAGAAGAAGCTGTAACCAACATGATGGCTGCGACCGCCAAGATGTACAAACTGTACGATCCTGAAGTTCTTTGTTTTAAATTTATTAATCTTTTCATCTGTTATACTTTTTTATTTAGGTTAGGATTAGAATCCAAGGTTTAATGAAATTTGTAAAGATTTCATATTTGGAATCGTACTATGGTCAACACCTCTGTCATAAGAAGAATTAGATGCACCTGAACTAATTTCTGGATCTAACCCATCATACTTCGTAAAGGTTAACAAGTTACGACCACTTAACACCAATTGTGCTTTTTTAGCCCATTTGATATCTGTGAATTTAGCTAAGTCAATACCTAATGAAATGTTTCTTAATCTAACAAAAGATGCATCTTGGTAGAAGTAGTCTTTAGTAGTATTGTTACCAACACCTTTAGATGTATTACCCAATGCATAATAAGCACTTGCATAATAAGCGGACCATGCACCCGTTTGACCACCAATAGTAACTGGCTTAGCGAAATCGCTACTAATACCATCACGATACATCCACTCTTTTGTTTGCTCATACAAGTGCGCACCGTTGATCCAATCGAATTGGAAACCAAAAGTAATGGCTTGTTTAAAAGTAAAGTTGTTGATGAAAGAAGAAGTAAAGGTTGGGTTAGGATCTCCAAAAGAAGTGGCTTCATCAGAGAAGTAAATTGCTTTTGTTGTAGTATTAACCACACGACCATTTACGATTTCATATTGGCTTTGACTCGCAGTAGGAATAAATGGAGTTTTACCATCCGCTCTTAATTGACCAATACTTGTTAAAGCTTTGTAACCATATATTTCACCAATCTTACGACCAGCAACCAATGCTAAGCTCGTTGAACCAGCAAAAGAAGTTAAAGGAATATCACCACCTTCTACTTTATCAATTGTAGAAACTTGGTGTCCCCAGTTTGTAGTGAAATCCCATGCAAAATTCTTAGTTGTTACAACAGGGATATTTACACTAAATTGAACACCATTTGATGATAATGCTATTGCGTTTGTCAATAAACTTGTTCCACCCGTACTTGGCGGAACGTTTTGAGCAAAGATGGCGTTGTCAGTTGCACGCTTCCAATATGTGAAAGATGCGTTTAAAGTTCTAAACCAGTTACCTGATTTTAATAAACCTAAAGAGATATCTGTACCAAATTCAGTTTCACTTGATACTTCCACACCTAAGTTTGGATTTTTAGCAGAAGACTGATTGGTATAAGCAACTTGAGAACCTGTTGCTTGTAAATTTAATACTGGGTAACGATCAAATGCACCTGGTTGGATACCCGCTTGACCATAAGCCGCACGTAATTTCCAAGAAGTAATTGTTGAACTTAATCCCTCAAAGAATTTAAAGGACTCTAAATTCACATAACCATTGTAGTGAGGGAAGGTGAATGGTTTAGAACCTGCTCCGAATGCAGAAGAATAATCCGTTCTAAAACCACCTGTAACACCCGCGTGGTTAGCCCAATCAATTTTTTGATCGAGCACATAACCATATGTTACAAAGGTTTCAGTATAATCATAGTTAATTACCTGAGATTGGGTAGAATTCAACGTAAAAGGAGGGTTTAATCCTAAAGTAAGTCCATAACCATCCAATTCCTTGTATTGACTCTTACGATAGTCAAATCCAACTAAAGTAGAAGTGGTAATAGGAATTTTCAAACCAAAATCTCTTTGAAAATCAGTAGTACCTACTGCATTCGCATTAAAATTTTGTTTGGTTAAATTGTATTGGAAGTTATCAATTTCACCAGTATTGTCGTTAACATTTTGGTAAGAAGCCCAACTGCCATAGTTATTAGAACTAGCGTCTAGAGATTGATTGTAATAAGTCCAAACATCATTCTCATTTTTATAACTTACACCATACTTAGCATTCAATACTATGTTTTTATTTATTTTGTAGTTCGCTTCAAAATTTTGAATGATATCATATTTTTTACTGTTTGCATTCGTATAATCAACTTGGTAATAAGGGTTACCCGCATTGATAGAAACGAAACTTGCTTTTTGATATACAGGGTGTTTGCCACCTAATACGGTATCAGCAATACTTAAGAAAGGAGAAGTATTTAAGAAACCATAAATTTGTCTTACCCCTGCATTTTGTGTACCATATCCATAACCAATTCCACCGGGTGCTCCCAATCCAGGGTGCATAGTGTTTTCAGTATAGGCGATATTGGTAATAGAACGGATAGTGAAATTTTTGAAAATTTCAGCCCCAATATTGGCAGTAATGTTAGTTCTGTCTAAAGCACCGTTATTTCTCAAGAAAGGAGAATTTTGATGATTGTTTGAAACTGTTAAACTAAAATCATTTTTTTCTCCACCACCGTTGATGTTGATGGTATTGTTTAATGTTTGTGCATCTTGGAAAATTTCAGCAAAATGATCATGGTATTTTAAAGCACCCACATATGGTTTGTTGAAATTATTTCTTGGGTCCAATATACCATAACGTGTGTAATTTTGAGTTAAACCTGGTATCGAACTTGTTAAACCTGGAACGTTGCTACCATAGGTATACGCTATCGAACCAGAACCTAAAATTGATCCCAATACTGGATCTACTTTTAAAGGATCACCCGCTGCATACCCATCACCTGCGTTGGCAGCAATAATGTTACCATTTGCATCCGTTAAATAAGGGTGTAATTTTGCTTTACCAAAATTTCCTGAATTGATAAATGTGCTATTTGCAAAGCTAGAACTCACATTCACATTCATCTTTCCTTTTTGTCCTTTTTTTGTGAAAATTTGAATAACACCATTCGCACCTTGTGCTCCATATAAAGAAGAAGAAGCAGCACCTTGTACAACTTCCACACGATCTACTTGTGTTAAATCAATTGTGGTTAAGCTTGTAAACGGAACTTCCACTCCATCTAATAATACCAATGGGCGCGTACCACCTTGTACAGTGTTAATACCACGTAAAACAATGTTTACTTGGTCACCAGGGTTACCAGATACAGATGAAATTTGCGCACCTGGGATTTTACCAATCAAAGCTTGATCAATAGAAGCAGCAGGAACGATAGGTAATTTAGCTGAAGAGATTGACTCCGTAGAAATACCTAATTTCTTTCTAGAGGTTGCAACGCCAGATCCAGTTACAACTACCTCACTTAATGCTTTCACATCAGTGGCTAATTTTACAGATACATTTGCAGCAGCAGCTACAGATTTTGACTCAAATCCAAGTGCAGATACCACTAAAGTTGCACCATTGGCAGCTTTTAATGTGAAAGTACCATCAGTGTTAGCTGTAGTACCAGTTCTTGTACCTTTAACTTGAACAGAAGCTCCTGCAATTGCATCTCCTTTTTCGTCAGTTACTCTACCATTTACGGTAAGATTTTGGGCCATTGCAGTACCAAAGAATAGGCAGGATGCAAGTAAGCTCCATAAAAGTTTTTTTCTCATACTTGTTTTAATTTTTGTTATGCAGAACTCGTCTTGAAATAACGCGAAAAGCTAAATTAAGAAATTATTAACAATTTAAAACAACCTTTACCTTAAAATTGACTTTATTTTCTACTAATTTTATAGACTATTAAATTTAAATTTATAACACGTTGTAATACAAATATTTATGATTATCATTTAAACATATTAAAATATAAAATATTTATAAATATTTTATATCTAGATAAAATTTAAACAAAATTTATAGCCTTTACCTATATATAATTAAAAATTATTATTTAATTGGTTTTCATAAAACAAACATTATTTGCCTGCTTAGTTTTTGAACTTATAAATTTAAAAGCGTAAAAAAGTCTTTTTCAGCTATTTCTACCACTTCTCCTGGCTTCATGTTACCTATTTCAAGTTGTTCAATTGAAATTCGAATGAGTCGAATACATTTATGATTCACGGCAGCAACCATCTTGCGAACCTGGTGAAATTTTCCTTCTATTAGTGTAATTTCTAACCAGGTAGTCATTACTTTATGGTGCAATGGTTTTCCGACTTCCCATAAGTTTGTCGGTTTTTCTACAATACGTACCGCAGAAGGAGCTGTTTTATAGTAAGTCCCAAGATGAGCGGAAATTTCAATACCCGCAGCTAGCTGAGCTGCTGTTTCTTGTTTCATTTCATTTTTTACCTGTACTAAATAAGTCCTTTTATGGGGAACCCTCCCCTGAAATAGCAATTTTGTGATTTTTTTATTCGTGGTCAATAGCAATAATCCTTCTGATTGTTGATCCAATCTTCCAATGGCATGTGTACCCATCGGGAAATCAAACGCTAAATCTCCTAATAATCTTACTGGATGGCTACTCACAAATTGAGATACCATCTGAATTGGTTTATTCACCAAAAAATAGCGGTGTGGATGCATATGAAATTGCAAATTAGTTAATATTGCATATGCAATCTGTTTCCAATGATCCTTTACACGGAAAAACACTTGAAAATATTGTCACTGCCTTAGTGAATCATTTTGGTTGGGAAACCCTAAGTCATCACATTCCAATTAATTGCTTTATCAGTAACCCAAGTGTTTCTTCTAGCTTAAAGTTTTTGCGAAAAACACCATGGGCAAGAAAAAAGGTGGAAACCTTATATATCCGGATGATCACTTAAAAAACTTCGCCTAAATTCATAAACAATCCTTTGGATCCTCCTTGCCCAAAAGCATAATCCAAAGCAACACTGGTATTGGAATGCTTATTAAATTTAACCCTTATCCCAGTCCCATAGCCTGTTAAAAACCCTTGAATTTTTTGACCTGGTTGAGCAGATAAACTTTGCACATTTGCGAAAACAACCCCTCCTAAAAATCCATTTTCTGTAATTCCAAATCGGTATTCGGATTCCGCGTACAGTAATTTATCCCCTCTAAAACGACTTTGCACATATCCTCTTCCAAAATTACTATATGTATCATTGGCGGTAAATGGCAGGTCTAAATAAGGGGGTTTACCTTGAACGGTTATTTGATTATAGGTCCATAGGGCAAGCATATTTTTGGTCCCTATTGGAAAGGGAAGGTACTTTCTAAAATCAATTAAAATAGATTGCCAATGTTGGTCACTACCCAGTAATCTTATATTGTCTCTATACACCAAATTAAAATAGGAACTATTGGATACTGGGTTGACATTGTTAACGCGGGTGTCATATAATACATTAAGTAAGAAACCAGTTGCATTTGACCTTGTGGATGCACCATATTGTCTTATTCCATACAAGGGTTGATTGGAATGGCTTGTGTCCTTGATATTCCAGTGATAATCAATATTAATACC
>Ga0304728_1000347_pt1 | contig 39701 bp, 50 predicted proteins | sample C_130625_MF_Meta_FD_190476 | JGI IMG/M metagenome (GOLD analysis project Ga0304728, IMG submission 190476) | Freshwater microbial communities from Lake Croche, Canada to study carbon cycling - C_130625_MF_MetaG (v2) (version 2) | ecosystem: Environmental > Aquatic > Freshwater > Lake | place... | reverse complement strand
GCCAATGATTAGCGAAGAAGAACTTCGTTTAATGGAAGAAGAAGAAAACCGCAAACGCCGCCGCCGCACTCCCCATGAACTCTGAAACTAAATACTGCATCAACTGTAAGCACTTTTACATCGATCCCGTAATCGCCCATCACCCAGACCTTGGGCGGTGTACCTTAACCCAAACAAGCAACACTTGTTTAGTTAGCGGTAAAACAACCGTATCACATAAATTTGCTGAGCATCACCGTTACCCTAACGAAGGTAATTGCGGCCCAGAAGCTAAGTTTTTTGAACAAAAATGAAAACCACCATATTCGATATTGAAACAGGGGCAATAGCCGACAACGAGCTTAACAGGTTTTTTAAGGAACCCGATGCTTTTGACGAGGAAGCTATCAAGCGCGAGTTTGCTACTGCCCGCGATGGTTCGCCCAAAGCCATCGAGTTTATTAACAAGAAACGCTCCGATCACGAAGCTAAAGCCGAGCAAGCCTATCTGGACTTTAAGGCCAAAGCCGCTCTACGCCCAGAAACAGGTCAGATTTTAGCCATTGGTTACATTAGCGAAGATAACGATGTAGAAATTAGTCACGCATCCGAAGACCTAATCTTATTGGATTTTTGGTCTAGGTTTCAACGGGCTGAAAAAGCGGGTCAATTTTTGGCTGGGTGGAACATCGCAGATTTCGACGTACCGTTTATCATTCGTCGTAGCTGGAAGCATCGCATTAAGATTCCACGCTACCTCTTTGAGAACAATCGTTACCTAACTACCACGTTCTTAGACCTGATGAAGCTGTACTCCTGCCATGTGTACGGTGAGCGCACTTCGCTTGATTCCGCTGGGCTGCATTTGCTGCACAAGGGCAAGCGAGATCAGGCAGTGACTGGAGCTACGTTTGCTAAGTTCTTTAACGGAACCGAAGCAGACCGCGCCCTAGCCCTAAAATATCTGGAGAATGACCTTCTCCTGACCAAAGAAATCCACGACACTTTATGCTAAAGAAACCAAAACGAGGACGCCCATTTATTGAAAAGAAAGCAATCCGAGTCCCATACTCTGCTTCTATCTCTCAAGTAACTGAAACTGTTCTCAATAATTACACTGAAGACCTAAAATTAATCGCGCCTGGGGCTAACTCTGGGCGTATGCTAGACCTAGCTGCCAGACACTTAATCAAATCTAAATTCAATCCTACCCAACTATGAGCAATCAATTCACCCTCGGCGTGGCACTTGACCAGCCAGACGATACCAAAATGACGCTGACTAACGTAATTATCACGAAGTCAGAGCTTAAAATGACTAAGACCAACAAGTCTTATCATTCCTGCACCGTGGAAGGCGATGGTCAAAAGACCTACGTTTCCATCTACGGCAATGCCCCGCAGTTCCTAAACGAGCCAGTAAACATATCGGATTTGAAGATCGGTAGCTGGAACGGTAAGCGCAACTTTATCGGTGGGCAGTATTCCAAGGTTATTAAGGCCACTGGAGCTATTGCTAACAGCCCATCAGCCCCAGCCGCTAAATCACCTTACACGCCGCCACCGTCTGCGCCTAATCAGGCCGTAATCCACGGAGCAACCGCTGGCATGGTGGTTAAGGCTGCGGTAGATATCTGGCGTCAAAACCCAGCTAACACCGAGTGGGCCCCCGAAGCTATGGCCAAAGTTTACTGCATAGCCAAAGACATCTTGACGATCAGCCAAGCAATCGAAGGCAACCGCGAGCTACCAGAACAAGTACCATTCTAATATGCACCCACAAATTGAGTTAGGCGAATGGCTCAAACGTGAGGGGATGAAGAATGTGTTAGAGATCACCCCTGGGGAATGGAAGGCAGCGTTCTTTGCGTCTGCCTTACGCATCCTTGAAGCAAACCTTTCTGTCACTGCTGAAGAAGTGGTGGCAGAGATAGGTTACCCACCTAATCACAAGAACGCTATCGGAGCGACGATGAACAGTTTTGCTAAAGCCTGGAAGTTGGTTCCTACCTACGAAAAGTCGTTACGCAACAGCCGTCATGCAGCGGTAATTGCTCGCTGGAGGCACAGCGCATAATTGCGTTACGCTTTTTAGCGTTATGAACAACAAGCACAAATGTGCCGTATATTAAACATAAAAGCACTTAACGTGCAGTATATGGTACATAATCACAATTATGACTCGCGCTGACATCCTAATTAAACTTCCACGCCATACCTTAGCCGAAATGGTTATTGAACTTGAGCACCAGTTAAACAACGCCGAAGAGCGATCTTTTGACTACGCTTCACGTTTGGTTCGCATTGAAACGGACAAAATGGAAAAAAGTAAGTGAAAATCGACATTCAGAAACTCGTTGAGCAAGGGCTAGTCATTATTCCTGAGCCTAAGCCTAAACCGCCCGCTGGTAAACGTGGGCCATATCAAAAAAATCAACGTTCAATCCTAGCCCAGCAAGCAGCATATATTTACACCAAGCAGAAAACCCTTAAGGAAATCTGTGCTGAAACTGGGGCTATTTATGAACTAGCCAAGAACCACCTCTACCGTAAGGACGGGGTAAACAGAATTATTAAAAATGAGCAAACGCCTTTATGCTGATGAATCAGCTTTCCTTACCTGTTGTTACACAACTCCATTGTGGATAGATCATGGTTTAAAACAGGGGTTGAGCGTAGATCACTTCGTCAATTTTTCGTTTCGGGCGCAGTGGCAAATCATGGTAGAGCTGCGTCTGGAATCTAAGGACACAGACCCAGCGTCCATTTACGCCTACGCTAAGCTAAACAGCCGTTTAACCGAAGCTGGAGGGCTGGAATCGATTACCGAAGCCTCAAGTGACGGTACAGGGTTACAGGGGGCGCATTTGTGCAAAGTCCTCATGGACACCCATGCCAAACGCGCATCCTACCGTCTATTCCGTCAAGGGATGGAGTTATTAAAGGAGCAATCCATCGACTTAGAGGCTGTCCGTAAGCTGGCTGAGTCCATCATCCAAGTGGCTGAGCAAAAGGTACAGACCAACCGTGTGACCAAAGACATTGTAGCCGAAGCCCTAGCTGAAGCTCGCGCTCAGATCAGTGGCAAGGTGGACACCCATAAGTGGATTTACACCGGACTAAGCAAGTTTGACCGTTACGCCGATGCCATAAAGGAGCATGAATACGTCGTTATTGGGGCTAGAACCTCTCACGGTAAGTCTTCTTTATTGGCTCAAATTGCTGGGTATAACTTAAGACAAGGTAAGAAAGTGGCTTATTTTACCCTAGAAACGTCCGATATGTCGGTTATTAAGCAAATTAGCGCCCAGGTCGCTAGGGTGAACATTCGTATGCTTAACCGTGAGCCGATGGATAAGCAGATTGAATACGTCCAAGCTCTAGAATCCCTGTCCGACGTCAAGAATCTCATGGTTTTTGACCGTGATCTTACGTTGGAGCAGATACGGATACGTTGCCGTATGCTGGTAGCCTCTTTCAAGCCAGACGTTGTGATGATAGATTATATCGGTTTAATTGGAATTGAAGGCAGTTCTGGCTATGACCGTATGTCTAGGGTCTCAAAGGCCATGATTCCGCTTAAAAAGGCCATAGGATGCCCGCTAATCGTGGCAGCACAGCTTAACCGTAGCTCAGAAAAGGAAGAAAGACGCCCAACCCGCAGTGATTTCCGTGATTCCGGCAACCTAGAGGAAGACGCCCACCGCATTATTGCCGTCCACCGTATCCCTAAACAGGAGCTAGATCAGGTAGTGTTTGATACCGAGCTACTACAACTTAAGTGCCGAGACGGAGGATTAACCTCTGTTCCGTGCAAATTCCACTCATCCCATACCCTATTTTATGAAGAGCAGACACCGAATTGATAACAAAACCGTAATGAACGTCAGAGAAGACCCCCATGCTTTTGCCGTGTTTTGGGTAGAATCCGAGTCTGAAGACGACTTGGAGCACATGGTGGATATGGACGATAATCGACCACTTGGTGGCTGCGGTTGCGCTCATTACTCTTGCGTTTGCCTACCCGCTTTTGAAAAGACTGGAGAGCTTAAACGCTGCAAACACATATGCGCAGTTATTGAGCACATCCTAGAAAACCACTTAGAAAATAAAGAATAATGCTAAGAGCAGATACCACCGCCAGCCGATGCTTAGAACTAGTTCAACGCCATTGCCCCAGGTTAATGCGAGAGGGAGGGGGAAGGATAGAATCGTATCGGAAAACTAACAAAATAACCCAAACAGATATTGATGAAATTATATCCTTAAGAAAAAATAACATGAATGCTTTAGCCATAGCAATAGAAACAGGATTCAGCATCTCGACCGTTAAGCGCCACATCAAAAACACCAAATGAAACCCATCAAAGAACAAATAGCCACCATCGTTCAACTTGGACACGTTAATGAGAAAAGCAGTGAACAAATCGCTGAAGAGATCATGCGCTGCTTAATGAAGTGGGTTGAACACGTTAATAAAGACGTAAGGTTACCGTTTTCTAAGTAAACGCATCATACTGATTGTTTTAAGCATAAAATACCTATTAAAAATGAACACACAACAACAAGTGGCGCAAGATGTGGCGCAAGGCGGTTCTATGCGCCATAACCCCGCACCACGCACCACAGAGGAAGAATGGGAAGAATGGCCCAAGAAGTGGATAGTAAGAGCTGACCTTGCAAGAGAACTAGAAACTGAACTAACCGAGGCTCGCAGAGAGATTGAAGAACAGGCCCGATTGTTGGGCATCTCTGGAAGCGAAATAGCCGCGCTTAAAAGACCGCTTTTGCGCTTAACGAGTCTTTGGCATCAACTGTTTTTCCTTTTAGATATCACGGAGGAATCAGACAACGGTACTGAATTTCGGCCCAATCGTATCTCTAGTTGCCGCGCTTTGGACGGTGATAGGATAGAAAAGATTCTTACAGAAGCGAAGCAAATTATTAACGCTGATGTGAATAACCAACATTTATGATAGCAATGATCGGATTTGCGATGGGGATGAAACTAGCCTCAATCGAGGACGTATTCCTTGATTGCATTGCACAAATTGAAAGTGGGCGTAACGACCATGCCGTAGGCCATCACAAGGAAATTAGCCGATATCAGATCAAACCTTCGGTCTGGTATCATTACACCAATTCCAATCATTATTCTAATCCCAAGATAGCAAAACAGGTGGCTAAGCTGCACCTAGATCACCTGACCGATATGTTGGCCCATTACGAGATCGTTGGTCACAACCTCAACCCAGAAGAACTTTGCTTGATGGAGTACCGAAAGATCGGAGCCATGTGGCATTTTGGTGAAACTAAATTTAAGGAAAATCCAGCCTTTTGTTTAGCAAGTGATTATGCTATTAGGTACAGCAATCTAGTCGATTCCGCTCTACGAGCAAAGTATGAAAATCCATGAGCTTCCCAGCAAATACCGAAAGCAAATTGCTACCCAACTTCGTTTTGACGATGAAGCATCCAGTGCCGTCATGGAATGCTCTTCTTGGAATGGGACACTGGCAACGCCGAAAGTTAAAGCAAGCGATACAGGACGATTTCTTGTCAACGTTACGAGCTACCGCCGCCGAATGCTTGATGAAGACAACCTCTCAGAAAAGTACTTTTGCGACCTATGCCGATACGCTGGAATCATACCTGACGACACTCCAGATCGAACGCAAATCAAGGTCAGCCAAATTAAAGTTACGTCAAAGGAAGAAGAGAAAACGGTAGTGGAAGTTTACTATTTATGAAACGCACGCCACTTCGCAGGGTATCTAAGAAACGAGCCAAAGAAAACCGCCAGTATTCCGTCCTTTCTGACGAATACCTCTTAGAAAACCCTCTGTGCGAAGCTGGTATTGTGCTGATGGTAAATGGGATTGAGTCTAACTGTAAGCGTTGCGCCTCCGAGATTCACCACAAAGCCAAGCGAGGAAAGAACCTTAACAACGTTGAAACTTGGATTCCGGTATGTCGCCCTTGCCATAATTGGATAGAGAACAACAAGCGGATAGCTAGGGAACTAGGGTTACTGGAGTATATTCAAGATATATGAAAAGTCGCACCTTCATAGCCATAGCTGACCCACATGGGGATATGCTGGATGAAGTCACTAGTAAGGCGCTTAAGTCCTTCATGGCTGATTTTAAGCCTTACACCAGACTGCATTTAGGCGATGCGTTTGATTTTAGGAATCTTAGAAAAGGTGCTTCCGATGACGAGAAAGCCGCATCCCTTGAGGACGATTGGGATATGGGTAAGGACTTTATGCGTGAGTTCTTCGATGGGGGTAAAGAAAACCACTTCCTGCGAGGCAACCATGATGAACGTCTCTGGCACTTTGCCAGCAGCGCCACCGGACTGCTCAGGGATTACGCAATGGACGGAATCAAGCGTTTAGAAGCCATTGTGAAGCAATCTAAGGCCAATATGCTTCCATACCATGTAAGAGACGGGGTATTGAGAATAGGCAGCTTAAAAGCGATCCACGGGTATGCTCATGGTCTTAGTGCCGCTCAAGTCCACGCCAGGGTGTTTCGTAACTGCATCTTCGGCCACATCCACTCAATCGTATCAGCCCCCGTAGAATCAGACGATGGGCCAATGGAAGCCAGAGGGATTGGGGCACTTTGCCGTATAGATATGCCCTACAACTCCACCCGTACCGCCACCTTACGCCAAGAAAACGGCTGGGCTTACGGACATCTCTTTGAAGACGGGAGTTATCAATTATTCCAAACCCGCAGAATTAAGGACTCATTCTACGCCGCCCATGAAATTAAAGCCTACTAATCCGTTCAAAGAACTAGATAAGTTATTCAAACTAACCGAAGAACCGATGGGAAAAGAATGGTTTACGCCTAAGAAGTATTCTGATCACAGTGGAATTAGTTATAGCTCAGTTACTGATATGCTTAGAAAACAACTTAAAGCCAAAAAGGTTGAATGTTGGATAGGGTATAGTAAAACAAATTGTAAACGAATTATGAAATATCGTTTTATTGAAAACAAACCCGCAAAAGGTTAAGGTTTATTTCCCTAAAACTTTAGGGGGACAGCCTTACGTTTGGTATCGCAATGAGAAAGATAGGGTTACAATTCTCAATAAATCCCATAATTTTATTGACTCAATACTTTCTAAGAATAATGTTGAGTTCCGAAAAGGCTCTAATCCAGAGGACATGACCCCCTCTGCTTACTAGTAAAACGTTTAACCCTTCAGTGGAAATATCCCCATTTGTGGATGGTTCGCCCCGCCCACAGGTGGGGATTATTATTTAGCCTTACGCTCGCTCTTGTAATGGCAACCGCCAGCCTTACGGCATTGGCTCATAGCCGCAGCTACGGCCTGAGACTGGGGATGACCAGCCTTAACCATTTCCTTGATGTTGTAGCCAACAGTGGCTTGGGATTTACCTTTTTTAAGTGGCATATTATTTAAGACGTTGACCGATTTTGTATTGGCGAACTTCGCTGTCATCAGCGAGCTGGGCAATGAAATTCTGCGTACCAACCGAAGCTGAAGGCATTAGGTTACGCACTTCTTCGCAAATCTTCTTCTCGCGTTCAAGCAAGCCACGAAAGCACTCGGTGGTGGTATGATCGTAACCGGCTGCTTCAACGTCAGATGACGCTTCACAGGTGATCTCTGGCAGATCAAACTCCATGCCTAGACCAATCATGCGTTCAATAAGCCCATCATAAGCCTCTTCGTATTTGCCGTAAAGTTCACCCAAGAACTCATGGTCAGAGAAGAACGTAGCCCCAGAAGCCTGATTGTGGGCGTTGTGGGCGTAGAATTGAGCAGCGCGAAACTGTGTAGCTAGAGTAATCATGGGTTAAGTTGATTTAATTGGTTAATGACTTGCTGTGGAAGATAGCGCATGAAGTTAGCTCCTGCGTTACCAATCCCAGTAGCACTTGGAAGGAAGTTGGAAATGGTTTCTGGAGCTAACATACCAGCTTGATAGCCTGGGGACATATAATAATTGCGAAGTGGAGTACCCATGCTTTGCAAGACACCAGTACCAGCTCCAACAGGATTGCCGTGAGCCATAGACTGAAGCGCCATACCGAGCTTCATGTTATCCACTCCTGGGGCCGGAACCTTGGTTAATTCTCGCGCAGCCTTATCAAACGATAACTGGAAATCACCGATCTTCTTGAAATTGCCCGAAAGCGGTTCCTTAAATGCTACTTTAGCACCAAAGTACCCTGGATTGCTGATGCCTGTGGCTGGGTTAAGGGAATTAGAAAAGTCGTAGATTTTCGCAATCTTAGTCTTAGCATCCGCGAGCTGTTGAGCCAGCTCTGGACGTTTAGCAAACTTGGCCGCAGCCTCAAACTTGTTGCTAAAGTTATCAAAGTTATCTACCGCAGCTTTGTAGGTTGGATAATCAATCTGCTTGTTAGTAAACTTGTCCCAAGCATTTCTAGCTTCTTCGCCAGCCAAACGCCATTTATCGACGTCAGCTTCTGCAATGCTTGCTAGCTTGTCGTAACGTTTTTGAGTTTGTGTCGAAGAAAATGAAAATTCTCCTGTTGGCTTTTGCTCTTCAGCTTTAGCCACCATGCGATTCATGGAATTTTTAGCTTTGTCCACGATTTCGCGCATTTGCTCGTAAGGCTTATATTGCACATCCAGTAATCCTTGAATTACCTTATCGCCTTCGGGAGTGCCTGGCTTGATCGGTTCGTAGCCAGAAAGACCGATCTCTTGTTTGGCTAAACGATGAAACTGCGGGATGTTCTCAACGTTGGCTTGCTGAGCCATAGCAGCTTTACCAGCTAGGCTCTGACCTGTATTACCGCCCTTTTGCAGCATGAATGGAGGCAGCTTAATGCCTTCGGGCTGAAGAACCTTAAAGTTGTTTTGAATCTCTGAGGTAACTGTGGAAAGCGGAGTGGATGGGGCTAATTTTGTAGCGCCGCCGCCAAGTTTTTCCCCGATCTTACCTCCAGCGTATGCACCAGCAGCTCCTTCTACGCTAGAAAGCAATGGAGCCGCTTCGCCTGTGTCCATGTAACTTTGAATCTGTGGGGCAGCAGCGCCAACGATTGCTTGTTGAACAGGGGCAGATGTTAGAGCGCGAGTAATTGGGCCTTTAGCCATAGAAGCGCCAATGCCTTCAAATGGAATGGCACTTGTAGCCATAGCCGCAGCAGCGCCACCAAGCGTAGGAGCCTCGCCACTGATTAGTTGATTAGCTAGGTAAGCAGCGCCGCCGCCTAAAGCACCGCCACCAGCAGTTCCAGCGGGGCCAAACATAGAGCCAACGCCTTGTCCAACGGCAGTTAATCCTCCGGAAACAGCAGCCTCACGCCCCATCTTAGTAAGTGGAGCTGGAACGGCAGTAGGTTCAAACGTAGGGGTTTGACCACGGTTTAACCCATAAGGCGACATAGCTCCAGATACAACCGCTGGTTCTTGAACGCGGGTGTTTTTAAGGTTAGCGTCATAAGCATCAAATGGGTTGTAACCAGTTTGAGCGGCTGCTGCGGCTACCTTTAAGGAAGCATCATAATCATCAAATGGGTTATTCATCGAAATTATTTGGTGCTTAAAATGTAATCCGAAGAACCAGCCCCGTATCTTGTATCAAATTGCTGTTTTATTTGTTGCAATGCTTCATAAGGATTTTGCAACCCAGATTTAGCCAAAACCTCTTGTGCCTGTCTTGAATTAGGGCTAGATAAAGCCGCAACGTTTTCTCTAAGAATCTTAATGTAAGCAGGGTCTATTTTGCTTGGGGCAATAGCTGTTTGCTTAAAAGGAGTGGAGAAACGTGGGTCTTTAAGCACCGCCGCCTCAGCATCAGTTGGGCGGATACCCTTGCTGCGAAGATCAGCATACATCGAGTTCATTGCCAAGTGACGTTCGGCAACGGCCACAGTGTTAGCTGCAAGAGCTTTCTGCAAATACGGAGGCATTTCTGTTTGACCGTATTGAGTTTGGAGCTGGGTAAGCTCTTGTTGCGTGATGGTGCGAAGGGCGTTAGCACCCGTCTTTTCGTTACGCAACGCATCAATCATAGAGGCATACATTTGACCACCAGCAGCCTTAACTTGGGCCGCAGGGTTGGTTCCAGTAAACATTTGCTTAAACTTGGAACCCGTATCACCGCCAAGAAGAGCGTTAAGACGATTGCCCGAAGTTGGGTCAGCAGCATACGCATCGACCGCATCCTTAAGGAATTGAGCGCGAGTAACAGCATCAGAATTAGAACGAACCGCGCCGTAAGCATTGCCAAGTTCTTCCTGAGCCTTGGTGGCGTTAGGATTGTATGGGGCTTGAGCCATTGGGGACACCTTAACCGGATTGCCCATAGCATCAACCAACGGAACGGTTGGAGTTTGATTTGGATCAACTTTAAGAACGTCCTTGCCAAAAATTACTCGCTTGGGGTCTCCAGGCTTTTTAGAAACTGGAATCAATTGACGAATTACTGCGTTGCCAGAATCATCATATGTAAAACCGGCATCGTGGAATCCAATGTCTTGCGGAGTGTTAAGCCATTCTTGCCGTTTATTGGCGCGGTCATTCATTTCCGCAGGAGCAGGAAGGCGACCAGCGGTATTGATGATCTGCTGTTGAAATATTTTAGCGTCGGTTTGCGGGTCTGGATCGAATCCAAATGGGTTTTCGACAGGCATTGGAGCAGCCGAAACTGGAGTAGGAGCCGGTGCTGGGGTTGGAGCGTTACCAGACGGCATTCCCATTTGGGCATTGGTCTGCAAATAAGGAGAAAGGTTATTTCCGCCAGCTTGAGGAGGGTTAGCGTAAGCAGATAGGTTACCGCCTCCGCCGCCACCCATAGGCTGAGTCACACGTTGAAACAACGCATTCTTCAGGCGTTCAGCTTCAGCTTGCTGATTGTATAAACCAGCTTGTTGCGTGTTAGCCAAACCAGCAGCTTTAGCGGCTTCAACTTGAGCAGCTTGTAACTGAGCTAATTGTTGCTGTTGCTTGGTAGAAACAAAACTATTGGCATACGCCGACAAAGCAGCCGCATCCTTAAACCCAACAGAACCATCTTTTTGAAGTTTACCAAAGATTTTCTTAATTTCCGGATTGGTAGTCTCTTGGGAAAGATGAGCAATGAGATCGGGGTTGGCTTGAGCCGCACCTTCAAACGCACCGATGGACTTAGATGCCATCATCTTGTTTTCACCGTATTGACGAATAGCTTGTCCAGCGGATTGACCAATACTGGCAAGTCCCTGCCCAATCGCCTGTCCACCTTGGTTAGCAAGGAGGATGTTAGAGAAATCCCAAGGGTTAGATGCGCTCATATTAAACGGCTCCTTTCAAGCTGGCGATACGTCCATCCATCCACCAACGGATAGCGGACTTGATACGAGGTTTGTTAGAGATAAAGTTGGCAAAACGTTCGCCGTAAGTTTCGTAAAGTTTAACAAACCAACGAGGAGCGTAGTTATAAAGCCAAGTGCGGAATTGCCACCAGCGAGAATCATGGTTGCCGTACACTTCGCGGGCTACCCAGCAGCCAAACAAGTTGCCAAATCCTTTTGCGGCACCAGCACCAGCAAACAACCCACCACCCAAAGAACCAATGGCGCTTAAACCGCCACCGATCATAGCAGCGTTATTATTGGCCGTAGCGGTATTAGCAGCAAGCTGGTTAGCCTGATTACCAGCATACATATTCATAATGCTGGAATTAAACGGATTAAAGTCCTGCGTAGAGGTGTTAAACGAGCCAGCTTGACCCGTTAAGCCTTGGAGCTGTCCTACGCCACCAGATTGCCCTAAAATCAAAGCGTAGGGGTTCTGTGCGGTCTGGGCCAAAGCGCCAAACCCGCTCATAAGCTGATTGGCGTTAAAGTTAGCGTTCTGAAGCTGAGCTTGTTGGTTAGCCATGCCATACTGCAAACCAAACTGATTGTTCAGTTGACCAGCTTGGAGGTTAGCTCCTTGGTTTTGGGCTTGGGCTTGAAGGCCAAGAGCGTTAGCAGCCTGATTCTGCCCCGCAACCGACGAAGCCGCCGCCTGAGCCTGTTGTAAACGCTGACGACTAACTGCATCGAGGTTAAGGGCAGCATTAGCAGCGGCAATAGGGTCATTTTGTCTTCCATAAAGGCTCATTTGGCTCTGGGTAGCATTTACCGCTTGAGCCTGTTCGTAGGGGGAGAGTTGACCACCTTGGGCCAACTGAGCACCAACGGACTGGTTTAACTGACCGAGTAAAGGATTTTCACCCGCGCTTACCTGACCAGCAGCAAGCTGTTGCGGCCCGCCTAACTGAGAAACAACGTTCTGGGGGTGTAGGGCGTTTTGAGAAATCTGATTCTGAAGCGCCATCAACTGCGGATTAGCTTGATTGAACGCTTGGGTAGCTTGAGCACCAAGTTTTGTAACGTCGTTAATGTTAGCCTGACGTTGAGCCGTGTTTAGCTGAGCTTGAAGGTCGCTAATGGCAGGGGCAGCTTGAGAATACGTTGAGAGCAACCCTGGCTGGCCTTCTGTGCCAAGCAGCGTGTTACGCATGATGTTAGCGTAAAGCTGGGCGTACTGCGGAGCAAACTGCGATTCGGCTTTGAATTGCTCAGGGGCAAGGGCGATCTGTGTTTGCAGACTCTCGCTACCAACTTTTGCTGGGTCGAGAGGTGTGGGGGCTTGGACGGTTGTTGAACCCATAGTATTAGGCGGTTAAAGTTTTGATTCTGTTAAAGTCGTAAAACTTCATTGATTTTGGACTGTTCTTAAATTCACGCGCCCAAGCTACCCATTTCTTTGCATACGGTGCTTGGTTGATAAACCAGTTAATGTCCGCACCAACCGCTAGGTGAACCATCCAAGTATCACCTTCGCCATGAGCTAACCAGCTTTGTTTTTCATCGTCTTTCTTTATTTCCCTAGCTAACATAATGCGCTCAGGGGTGCAAAAGACGTACCCAAACTTGAGGTAGTTCTCAAGATCGTGGGCGAGGGTTAATCCCCTCTCGGCATACATTTCTGCCGCAAGCTGTATAGCGGGTTTACTCACTAGGCGGAGGCGGTTCAACTACGGGGGCGGGAGCACGTTCAAGTTTGCCAACTTCAATCAAGGTTTCAACTACCACAGACAAAGCCGTTTCAATAAGCTGGTAGCCGGAGCGGGAAATGCGACCAGAATTAACTGGTTGCGTAGCATCATCGAGGATTTTAACTGCTTCTTGGATGTTCATATATTGAAAATTGGTAATTAGTTGAAATCTAAGGTGATTGTCACGACATTAGAATCGACTTGTGTGCCATCAGAGTCAGTTGCCGTACACTTCCAAACGGCGCTGTAAGAGCTAACAGGCCCACCGTAACGAGCAAAATATGTGTTGGAACTGGTAAAGCTCGTAGCGTAAATGCCAGTATCACCGCTAACGTAGCTCCACAAGTAGGTGTAAGGATTAACGCCACCCGTAGCCGTAGCAGTAACCAATGGGTCTCCGGTATTAACGCCGAATGTGTTTTCGGTAGCTCCTGTAACGACGTAGTTATCAAGCGAGATTGCTAGATTGGCTTCGGTGTAGGTAAAGGTAACAGTGACCGTACCGCAGTTAGCCGTGGAACTGGTTGAATCTGTAATAACACATTGGAATACCGCTTGGTAAACGTTAGGAGCCGTACCCGTGCAAGAGAACGTAGTGGTGGCGGCGGAAGGGCTATTGATTGAGATGCCTGTGTCTCCGCTCACCCGTGTCCAAGCGTAGTTAAACGATGGAACCCCGCCCAAAGCACTAGCTGTAACTGAACCAGTAGAGAACGTGCCGTTAGCTTGTTGAGCAGCATCGAGCGTAGGCGTAGAAAGCTGACCGGACAGCGTAGAAGTGTTAAAGGCAATGTTTACCGCAACGGTCTGGGATGCCAGCGTTACGCCCATTGCATCTGTGACTGTGCATAGCCAAGAAGCTGCATAGGTCGAAGGGGATGTGCCCGTAGCAGACCAACTAACTGTGGTAGCTGTTGTAGAGCTGATAGCTGGGGTGGCAGACCCACCAAACTTAGTCCAAGCGTAAGTATAGGGCGCAATTCCACCGCTGGCGGATACCGTAACGGAGCCTGTCGTCAAACTGCCGCTTCCAACCTTACTAGCCGAGACAGAGCTAGACGTAAGGCTCACCGCTAAGGGTGTAACCGAAGATACGTTGCCTAGACTGTGAAGGGCTAAGAACATTAGGCTTGTACCGTCCAAGTAGCGTAAACCGACGCATCGTTGGTGGATTGAGAGATAAGAGTAAGCAAAGCCGATTTGCCAGCAGCTAACGTTGTAGGGGCTGGGCCACCCAACCAAGTCCAACCTGGCAGTGTAAGCGTGCGAGCAGTAGAGTCGCAGAGAATAATGACCTGTTTAGCACGCCCTGCGGCTAGATTAGAGGTGTTTAGCGTGATGTTGCCGGTCAAAGTAAGGGTCTGAAGGTTATTGGCCGTAAAATCCAACGTAAGGGTGGATGCGTAGGTTAGGGCAGTAATAACCGTTTCGTAACGAGTAGAAGAAACAAGGGTAAGGCCAGAAAGGGTGCCGCTGGAACCAATACCAAGGGCGGTAAGCTGAGCCGACACAGAACCAGCGTTAAGCAACGCCCGCCCGTAACTATCGCAAGCAATCGTCTCCCAATCACCCGTGCCAGCCGTAGAACGACCAATAAGGTTGTTGGTGGCTAACGTAACTTTACCAGTATTAACAAAATTGTTAAGGTAGGTGGCGTCAACGGTGTCGCCATTAACTGCTGAGAATCCTGATACAAGTGTGGGAGTAGCCATAACGTTAAGGAGTTGAAGTGAGTTTACGGTCTTGGACGTATGCCGATACCGTCAAATTGCTGATTGCACCTGTCGTATTAGTGTTAGTGTATTCAATCTCAAGCCCATAACCACGTTTGCCCACAATTCGCGGTGTGGTAATGTTATTGGCAGCTACTGACGAGATCGAAGGAAGGTAACGCTCAGTATGCGGATTAACCGTGATAGCGTTAATGTCCCAAGAATTGTTAGCGTTGAGGAAAAAGTTGGTCGTAACGGTATTAAACCGCTTGAGCGCAGGAGTGTTAAAGATAAACCGACGAGTACGCATCACACCATCAATCGTGAACGCAGATGGGGCGCTGTTAGCTGGGCCAAACTCATCGTACTCAAGCTGCTCGTAAGCGTAAATGCCACCTTCTTTGGAGATGCAGAACAAAGTTTGAACGTTGTTAAGCAGGGTCGTAACCACAAAATCGCAGTAAAAACCGTTCGGAAATGTATCAATCGACTCCCAGTTTTTGTTGATAAAGTTGTAAACCAACATCGCATTATTGCGAGTAGCGCCGTTGGTTGGAACGGCTAGGTAGTAACGGTTGTTGCAGTAAGCCGCACAAGCCCCAGAAACGGCTGAGAAATTGATAGACCGTATGGTTGGGTCGATTGGAGCAGATAATGGCTCAGAAGCGCCACGAAGCAGCAATTCAAGCCCAGGCTGAAGGATAAACACACCACGATCTGACAGGAACAGTACGTTAGAGCCGCAAGTAGCAATCGAACGACGAGCTGAACAGCCGTTTTGACGGGTAACTTCTTGTACCGAAACGTTAGCCACATCCCCATTGGTGTTGTTCATCACATAAATCGAGTGACGGTTAAACACTAGGGTCTGAGCTTGCTGATAGGGATGAAAGCCAACAAGGTAGTCTGCTTGGCCTAATGCAATGTTAAATTCACCGTAAATGGTGTCATACTGCTCAACGTTATCAATAAACGACATTATCGCCGTGTTACGTCCATATTGAAGCAACGCACGGTCAGACTGAATAAGGCCAAAGCCCGAAGTGGGCATATAGATCAACGGGCTGGAGATCGTGCCGTAGCTAACCGTTGTCCACGCATGAGATTGATTGCCATCCCACTTTAGCGGTAATTTAAGCTGTGCAAATAGGATAGTCCCCGTAGCTGGGGTAGCTGGAGAGCCAGTAACGGTGTAGGTAAACGTGGTAGTACCCGTAACCGTAATTTGAAAGTTGCCGTTATACTCTGGCTGAGTCGCACCGCTGATTTGCACCCAGAACCCATTGGATAACCCATGAGCCGTAGATGTGGTTACGGTAGCCGTTGTAGAAGCTCTTGTAATCGAAGACACGCTGGCAGTAGCCGTAGCCAAACCGCGCAGCATATACATTGAACCACCGGCTTGGAACATATCCACGGCGTCAGTTGATTTAACAGTCTCATTTGTTGGATAATTCTGGGACGTAACTGCTTGCCCAGGCGAATACATATACGTCTTAGTCCCCGTAGACACCATAATCCATTCTAGGTTGGTAGTTGGGTCTGAGAAGATAGCCGAGTAAAAGATGCCGTCCGTAAACGAGGAGCGCAGGATAGCGGAAGAGCCAAGAGTGAACGGAAGAATAAGCGGAGCACCAACAAATGCGATGGAGTTGGTTTGCTTTTGCATCCCCTTACGAACCGTAGCTTGAAGCTGGTTAAGTCTCATGTTTTGAGACACTTGAACCATTCCTTGGGGTAATTGTTCTGGTTGCTGACGGTTATCTAGGCCAATAAACGAAGAATCGCCATCAAACTGGATGGTGCTGTCTGGCGCGATTGTTTCTTCGTAGTTGATAGGCATAAAAGTTGGTCTTGATTATTTACAACTGGGTCAAGGCTTTAGTAGGCCGCAAACGTATCGCTGTAAGTAGTTCCAAAAGCAAAGACACGCATCAATAACGAGCCGCCAGCCGCTAATGACGTTGGGGTGGCAACGCTAGACCAGTTTATCGCGGGCCAACTAAGACTGATGGCTGAACCTGTGGTGTTTTTAAGCGTTAAAAAGATATAGCTACCAGAAGCCATACCGGTAAATGCAAACGTGGTGTTGCCCGTAAGCCCAATGTAAACGCTGGTCTTAAGATCAAGGCGTACAGTAACGCTACCAGATGTGCCGTAGCCAAGTTCTGGCACTAGCTTTACTTGGTCGCATTGAGCAATGCTAAGCACAGCATATCCACCCGTAATACTGGCGCTTCCAAGGTTGATTAATCCACTGCTATCAGCGTAAACAACAGATATACCGTTAGAAGCAGATGCTCCATTGATGTATTTGGTTACGCTTACTGGGTACGTTCTGCCAGAATTGCTTGAGTCAACCCCTGGGTTTACAATGCGAACGTTCTTAACGTTTGGCCCATCAAACACAAAAGCGTTAATAATTGCACTAGTATAAAGAGCTGAAGAATTAAGATTAGTGAAGTTACCACCAGTAATCGTTATTTCTTGAGTTAGATAGGCTTGTCCACCATCAGAAATTACTACGGCATTAAACGTCTTTCCGGTTCCTGGCGTAACATTATCACCTGGAAAATCACGCACTCCATCAACAGTGATATTTGCTACGCCTTCTAAACGAATAAATCCAAAATCATCTGCCGCACCAGTGTTTTGACGCAAATTGGATATACTAACACTAGAAAGCGAACTTCCTGGATCAGAATTGGTGCGACCAAGAGCAAACACGGAAGTGTATCCGTAATCTGTAAGTGAATCAGCAATGCTTAGTTGTCCTATATTTCCCCGCCAACCATCAATAAAAATGCCTACTGAGCCAATGCCTGGGCCGGTGCTGGGCGTGTTAAAAAAGCACCCTTGCATTTGAGATTCTGTGACTGCTTGACCAGAAACCCCTGCAAATAATGCACAGGCTGGCAAAGTGTTTATTGTTACTGTATCTGAGCTTAAACTTAATGAACTGGTAATCGTGAGCGTATTTGCGTTAGGTACTGAAGCAATCTTCCAGCGTCCATTGTAACCGGAATACGTCGCTCCACTAATAACAACATATTCTCCAGTAATGAATAAGTGGTTTGTTTTAGTAACCGTAAAATAGGAGCCATTAGACGTAATTGACGCTCCGGTTTGCCGTATCAAAGGCCCGCCACCTTGAAAAAATAGATTGTTTAACTGAATGCTGTTACACGCTGGCATTCTAAAGCAAGGTGCGGCATTAGTTCCCGTAAGGAAACTAGAGTTGGAATATGTGCCAGAGCCTCCTCCAAAATAAAGCTGTGTACCGCCAGCCCTGCTTCCACCAAAAATAAGACCATTCATGGTCATACTTGTATTGTTTTCTAGACGCACAACACCGCCAGCATCTCCGTTTACAGCCGTAGAGATATGATTTTGTCCTTGAACGTTTTGTAACGAAAAGTAAGTCGTATCGTGAATCCACAAAACGGAAGGACTATCTACAATTCCGCTGTAGCCAAACCATTGAATAGACAAATCTTGAAAAGAACCTCCGGTAAAGTTCTTGATTTCTATCATGCAAGTATCAGCCGCAGTTAATCCGTAAGCAAAAGTTGTAGCACCTGGCCCATCACCTTTTATCGTTATCCCAAGATTTCCTAAGTTTGCGCCGTTAAAAACAACTTTGCTGCCAAAGTAATACGTTCCAGACGGGAAATACAAACAACCGTATTGCTTAACCCCTGGCTGATTGTTGAGTGACGCAAAAGCATGATTAACGCTGGTAACAATGTCCGATTCGTTGGGAATAGCTCCAAACCAACGAACATCTAACGTTGTGCTGTTAAGATCGTTAATTCCGTGCCCATATGAGCCTGGGCCAACTCTGTGCCAGCATCCAGCCGTAGCAGCTGTTCCATAAGAGCCTCCTGGAACTACAAGCGTGCCATCGTTATCGGTGGAAGCCGTGTCTCCAGAGTCAAAAAACCAAACACCGCCACCGCCATCACCTTCGTAATAATATCCTTGCTCAACAATAAATTGTTTATTAACCGCTCCAGTATAAGCTCTTAAATCTGAACGAGAGGCAACGCTAAGTGCGGCAAAATTTGCCCAAGACGAGCTAGTTCCATTAGTTGTTAAGTATTTACCGCTATTCCCACCTTGAGATGGAGCCAAAGCATTAAATGCAGTGTTTGCAGTAGTTTGACCCGTGCCGCCATTAGCGATAGCAACAGTTCCAGTGACGTTTGCTGCTGTGCCAGTCGTATTTTGATTAAGCGTAGGGAAATCCGACGCAATAGCAATACTTGGCTGTCCCGTCACTGTGCTGTTTTTAAGAATACCTGTGCCTAATCCAATGAGCGCAACTCCATTTATCTTGCCCACCGTAGCCGTAAGCGCACCTGTACTTCCAGATGCTGTTACGTCGCCTGTAATAGAAATTGTCTGATCGCCAGTGTTAGTACCGCTAGATGTACCAGAAAACGTTCCGTTTTGCGTTGCTAAGCTTCCTAGGCCCAAATTGGTACGAGCACCAGATGCTGAAGTAGAACCCGTACCTCCGTTAGCAATGGCTACCGTTCCGCTTAGATCGCTAACCGGAATTACTGAATTTGTGGTAAATGCGGATGTTCCGTTAGCTTTAAGATAGCCAGCCGTAAAACTGGTAGTTCCTGTACCGCCATAAGCCACTCCAAGGGTGCCGGTAGTAAAGTCTGAGGCAGATAATTGGGCAAGTAGTACGTTAGCTCCGTTGCCTCTTAGGTAATAACCCGTCGTAACACCCCCTGCAAGCGCGTTTAAGGCTGCTTGTTGCGATGTTTGGCCTGTGCCTCCGTTTGCAATGGCAACTGTGCCTGTAACGTTGCTGGCGGTGCCTGTGGTGTTTTGATTAAACGTAGGAAACGACGTAAGCGCAGCAGCAGAGCCATTAGGGGCCAAAACGTCCGTACCAATGACCAATCCTAAGCTAGTTCTGGCCGCAGCCGCAGTTGTAGCGTTAGTTCCACCATTAGCTACCGCCACAATCCCCGTAACATTTGCGGAGTTACCGGAGATATTCCCCGTAATGTCGCCACCTGGAATTGTTGCAACAGTGGATAAAGCAGAGGTAAGGTTTCCTTTAACGTAGCCTGGGGTAAATGTGCTTACGCCAGTACCGCCAGAGGCAACAACTAATGTGCCGCCTAGCGTAAGGGTACCCGTGGTGGTAATAGGCCCACCTGTGAGCGTAAGACCCGTAGAGCCACCAGACCCATCTACGCTTGTTACCGTGCCTCCGGTGCCACTACCGGCAGAATTGATCGTAATATCCGTCTTGTAGTTAGCGGCGTTGTCCGTAACGTTAATGGTTACGTTTGTCCCTGCAATAAAGTCTATGCGAGGGCGTGTTTGTAGAGGAGTCCCACCTTTTAAGATGGTGATGGGACTTGTAAGATCACTAAGTAACTGAAGGGCAGAAGCCATTAAACCTCAGAAGGAGAGGCGTAAATGGTAGCCGAGGTAGAACCCACACGAATAAACTTAGCCGCTTTAGCCCGCGCACGGCTCCATTGGTAGTAGTTACCAGCTTTGAGGATGTGGCCGTTACCAGCCGCAGGAGTAGAACCGTCGTAGGTGACGTACACATCAGCGGTCTGAATATCTAGGTCAACAATGACGAATTGATCGTTCTGGCTAAACAAAAGGGGATTGAGCTGCACACCACCAGCCGTAGCATCCACGGTCAAAGGATAGCCGCTGAACACTGTGTTGTTCAGAATGGCTGGCTTCGTGTAAAGGTTGTTGATATTGTATGAACTAGACATAGAGCGAATTGGTTAATGGGTTGTTTTCAGACGTTTGTATGAAAGATTGCGTAAAAGCGATGCTTTTATTTCTTGGCCCTAAGCATCCGGTAAAGCGTGATGTAGGAAACTAGGATAGCTCCAAGATAGGACACGCACTTAAGCCAGAACTCAAGCTGTTCTTGACTGGCGGTAACAACGCCTAGCCAGCTAACAGCACTAGCTATCACTCCTGATAAGTTATCTTGAAAAGATGTCTTTAAGGTGCTCATTTTGATATGCGAGAATAGCGTGCGCCAAAATACCAGAAAATCGCGGTAAACGAGCCAAACAGCACTTCTGCTTGCATGGCAATTTGCTGATCTTCCGTACCAGAGAAGTAGGCACCTCCAATGATTGCTATGGCAATCCATGCCAATAGCGGACGAGTAAGCTGTTTAATGGCCTCAACTGCTAGGTAGAAATCCGTAACCCAGGGACTAGCATTGGCTGGGATGGCTATCGGGCTGTCGGTCTTTTGCGACTCAGTAAATGCGTTCCATGCCCCGGTACGCTCGGCTGCGTCCATCTGAGCTTTGAGCATCGTCACCTTATTGCGCGTGTCGAAGTAGTCAGTGACACAGTGCAAGGCACTACCTAGCACCCCACCACTGGCTGCGTTAAATAACATCTCGGCTATGTTCATACGGCTTTGGGGTTGGTGAGACGACGGAACAAGAAATACGGAAGCCAAATCCACTTTGGTATTTTGACTATTTCCACTTTGGTATTCAGCACCAGAGGAGCGTCAGCGTCCCAGAGCTTCACCCTAATTGGTTTACCATCAGGTGAGCAGCAGTTGAGCAGGGATACATTGCGTGTAGGAGCGCGGCCTTTAGTCCAGTAGTTGTCGTACTGCCCTAGCTCCACCGTACCGCTTACAACGCAATTATAGAGCTTCAAACCGTCAATGCTACCCTTGACCGTAACCGAGCCTTGAATGACGCAGGATTGGAAGGAATAGGCGTTTCCGCGCACACAATCAATCGAGTCCTCACGGCTATCAGGAATGACCAGCCCAGTAGCCGTTAGGTTGCTCACGTTTGAGCATTTGAACAAGTCGTCCCACTCGCGTGGGTTGCTTGGAGCTTGCCAATCCTCAGACGTAACGACCTTGCCGTTGTCTTGTGGGCCAACGTAGCTGCGCCAATTAACGTCTGTAATTCCGGCCATCTTAGTCAGCTTTCTTCTCTTCCTTGGGCTTCAGAGCTTCCACGAGCACTTCCGCACTCTTGCGGATGATTTCGTGTTGCTCAGCTGTGAGCATAGCGGAGCGGGCGGCGGTGTAGAGGTTATTGAGGGCTTGTTCGGTATTCATGTTGTTGGATTATTTGCTTTCGAGAGCAGCCAGACGTTGACGAACACTCTGCAATTCCGCAACCAAATTTGCGATTACTTCAGCGGAGCTGGCTTGCATAGCCTGATAGACTGGCTTGCCGTCTGCATCTACGGCGTCTTTTTCACCTGCAACAGACGAAGGACTGACTTCAGCAAATTCGTGAGCAATGAAGCCAACAAACTTGTTTCCGCTTTCTTTCCATGTGCCTACTTTTGGTTTCAAAGCGTCAATGAAACTACCGCTGTCTGTGAGCGGGCCAGTGATGTCTTTTAAGCGATAGTCAGAAGTCGTGGAATAAACTGTAACAGTTCCGTTATAAACAATAGAGCCGACGTTGCTTCCCGCAGCATTGAAGGACATCATGTAATACGATCCTCCGTTGCTAACTGGAAATGCTTCATAGCACCAACCGCCGGAAGCATTTTGCTGAGAAACAATGCCATTAGTTCCGTTAGCTAACACACAGAAACGACCATTATCAAGCTGACTCGTTGTCCCCACCAGCAGATTACCGCTGCTGTCGATGCGGGCGCGTTCGGTGTCTTCTGTTTGAAACGTAAGTATACCACCACCATTTGCGTTTTTAGCATTGATGAAAGACAAACGCCCGCTTCCTAAGCTGTCGCTACGTTTGCCGCCAATTAAAATCCACGCATCACCTGACGTTCCTTGATTTGCATAGAAAGCGCCAGCATTTCCGGTTGTGCCATCCGCAGCTCCAGCACTTGAAGATAACTTATAAGCAGGACTCGACGTCCCAATGCCGACGTTGCCTGTACTGGTGATACGCATTTTTTCCGTTGGAGTCTGTGTAGCTCCAGACGGATTAGTAAGAAATGCTAGTGCGGTTTCGTAGTTACTAGCTGAATTGGTGCGATAAGACCGAATGGATGAAGTGCCGTCATCACTTCCAACCAGAAAGTTTACTCCTGCATAGCGAGTATTGTCGCCGCCAGTGTCGGTGCTATTTTTAATGGATACAATATTTCCAGCAGAAGCTACTGCTTTAATAGTGGAGATCGTATCGGTGGCCGACAACGCGCCTGTAACAGCAAGTCCGGTGGAGGAGACGGTGGCAATAGCAGTCCGGTTATACCCCAAAACTAAATTGTGTGCTGTGGTAGTCCACAGATTCATTGTGGCACCAACTCCTTCGTAAGTAATTTCACCCGCTACTGCACCACCAAAGCGTTGAAATGTGTAAAGCGGATGATTGATGCCAGTTACACCGTTGCTTGTCGCAGTAAAAGTGGTTGCCCCGGCAGATGGAGCACTTCCAGAAACCGCGCCTGTAACAGCGAGTCCGGTGGAGGAGAGGGAAGCAATATCCGCATAGGTGCTGCCAGCGCGTGTAGTGCTCTGTTGAATTACAAAGTCTCCAAAGGCGTTTACATCGTTCATGAGTCTCCATGAGCGCGATGCTGCGTTTAATTCATAATCAAAAATAATGCTGTTTATACTTCCGCCGCCAAGACCAGCATCACCTATTCGGAGTGTTGCAGCGGAGCCTGCGTTCTTTATTGTTGCTGCTGTAAACGCGCCTGTGCTAGCCGTAGTCGCGCCCACCGTGCCATTGATAGCTCCGCTAGTGCTGGTTAGGCTGGTAAACGCGCCTGTGCTGGCCGTAGTAACACCTATTGGAGTAGAGTTTAATCCAGTGGAGGTAAAAGCCCCCACCTTCACGCTTCCCACTAGCATATCAATTTCATTAGGAGCAAAAAGAAATGCAGCGTATGCAGTTCCTCCAAATGCTGGGGTTGCACCCTCAATGCCAAAATAACTGTTACCGCCAGTATTTTCTAACCGAATGTATTTAGATGCCGTCGTTGCACCAGAAAAGTATTGAACCTGTCCTGTTGCTGTAAATGTTCCAGTTGTAGCCGCCAAAGTGCTCGGCGTAGTCGCGCCCACCGTGCCGTTGATGTTGATGGACGCCGTACCTGTCAGGTTGGTCACTGTACCGCTGGCTGGTGTGCCTAATGCACCACCGTCATACAGCAACGTCGAGGATGCGTTGGGCAGCGTGAAGGTCTTTTCTGCCGTGGTAGGGCCAGAGAACTTGGTGAAGCCATTGCCTGTGCCGCCATAAGTCGATGCAATAACTTGCGTGAGCGCAGCACTACCGTCGAAGTTGTTTCCGTAGATTGCGCGAGGCGTGGTAAGCGTGGCCGCACTGCCAGTGGTGTTCTGGTTCAGCGTTGGAACATCAGCCGCTTGGATGGTGTTCATCACCACGTTAGTTCCGTTACCGCGAAGATAGGAACCGGAAGTCACTGCACCCGCCAAAGCATTGATGGCAAGCTGAGCTGTTGCTTGGCCTGTACCACCACGATTGATAGCTACGGCAGTGCCGTTCCAAGTCGCGGAAGTGATAGAGCCAGCATAATCAAACGTATTGGTGCTCCACGTTACGTTGCTGGGAGCTTGAGCGTGAGAATCCCAAGTGCCAGCCGCCGTAGAATTAGACAACAAGATGACTTCAACATATCCACCAGACTGAATGGTGGTAATTGTAGTCGAAGAATTGTTTTGAACAACAATCGTGCCGCTGCTTTGATTATTGTTAAACTGGAATATTGAACCACTACGAAGCGTGGTTGCATCTGGAAGTTTATAAGTCTGACCACCACTACCTGTGACAACGTAATTACGAATTGAACTAGACGTAAGCGTAGTGGTTGTACCAGCAGCCGCTACATTGGTAAATCCGTCTGATAACGTGGTAGCATAAACGTCCGTAAACGTACCCGCCGCAGGGGTTGTTGCACCGATGGCGCTTTGGATACCCGTGCTGGTAATGCTTGTTGTAGCCGTACCGCTGATCTTGAACGTGTGCTGGCTGGCGTCGAAGATGGATGGGCGGAATGTAGTCTGAGCGTTGTCAAAGAATACTAACGCTGCACCTGTACCGGATGCTTGACCGGAGATGCCTACGCGATCACCGCTAGTAAGTTGACCAGCAATAATCTGATAACCGCCTGTGTTGTTAAGGGCCGTTACTGATGAAGGCGTGATGTCGCCAAGGGTAAGGCTGATGGCGGGAGTAGTGGTAGAGTTTGCCACCGTACCACTAACACCGTTAGCTGTCGTTACGGAAACGCTTGTAACCGTACCTAAAGGATTAACCGCCCAAGATGTGTTAGAACCGTCTGTGGTAAGATATTTACCGCTGTTACCAGTCTGACTAGGGGCTAGTGCGTTAAACGCTGCATTAGCCGTAGTCTGTCCAGTTCCACCGTTAGCCAATGGAAGCGTGTTAGATACGTCTGCCGTAAGGGAAACGGATGCGGAAGTAGTAAGTGTGCCAACGCCGCCTGTCGCTTTAACAAAACCGTTAGTAGAAAGAGCCGAAAAGCTAGGAACACCACTGCCGGTAAGAGCAAAACGATTTACGCTGCTAGTTACGTCATCTAACAAGAAAGTAGAGCCAGACGTAGCAAACCCATACGTTTTTGTGGCACTAGCTAACGTGTATTGATAATTTCCGTCTGTCCGTGTGGCTGCAACGCCCGTAGCTGTAACTGTTGTAAATTTTGCAGTAGTTGGCGTTGTATTCCCAATGACAGTTCCATCAATAGCACCACCTGTAATGCTTACGTTGGTAGATGCTTGGGTTGCCATCGTATCCAAACCAAGGTTGGTGCGTGCCCCAGAAGCCGTAGTGGAGTTTGTGCCGCCGCTACCGATAGCCAACGTGCCACCCAACGTTAAAGTACCAGATGTAGTGATGGGCGAACCGCTAAAGGTAAGGCCAGTCGAACCACCGGATGCCGCAACACTTGTAACCGTACCTGGCGAGTTAGTCTGAGCAATCGTGATGCTGCCAGAAGCATTGGTGATACTAATACCAGAACCAGCCGTAAGATTGGCTAACGTGTATCCCGTGCCGTTGCCAATAAGCAGCTTACCGTTGCCAGGGAGGGTGGATATGCCGCTACCGCCAGAAGCCACACCCAAGGGCGTTGTAGCCGTAAGCGTTGTAAACGAACCAGCCGCAGGAATAGACTGTCCAATCGGGGTGTTATCAATCGAACCGCCCGTGATGATGGTGTTGGCGGGGGACTGGGCAGGAACGTACTGAAGTACCTGTGCGCTTAGGCCGTTAGCAACGTACTGGGAATGACCGTATCCGGTGGTAATAGCGTTAGGGCCAAAGGGCATGGTAGTAAATTAGTAGTATGCTTGACTTGTAACGTGAGTAGCAACGCGAGTGGGCATTGTAACACCCATCTGAAGTTCTTGGCGTTCCAATTCTTTAGTAATGATGGTATCAGCAACTTGCGTCATAATCTGAGCCTTGCCGTTCTGCCCTTCAACAATCAACCAATCGACGTAAGAGGCATAAACGCAGTAATCCATAAATGCGTATGGAATTTCGAGCAAGAACCAGTTGTTAGGCGCAGATTCTGGGCTTTGACCAGCCGTAGTAGCTGCAACGCATTGCCAGTAATCCTTATAGCCATTAGAATAGGTGAAAACAACTTGATCGCCTACCGCATAAGTAGCCGTATCGCTGTAATCATTCCCTGTAAAGTCAGGAACTTGCTTACGGTAATACAAGTAATAGACGGGGATGGGTAACGTAGCGGTGTTGGTCGTAAATACAAAGTTGTTGTTTACGATAAAATTGGTCGCTTGGTCATTAACCTTAATACCCTGATCTGTTAAGCGATAACCCACACGACGAGGAGGCTGCGGATTAAACGGGCTGTCTTTCCAAAGCGTGATAGGAATGTCGATCTGGGCATTTCCTATTTGAGAATACGGAATGATAATGCCACCAGTGACGGAATACACATCCACCGCCGCCGCTTGCCAACAGAAGAACGTAAGACCAGCAGAAAGGGCATTAGAGCCGCCAACGCGCACAGAATGGGACGTTAAGTCGATTGGGGTATAGGGCAGGAGGCAAAACTGCCAAACGTTCGTTAAACTGTAAGTAATGGAGGCTATGACGGTGCCGTCAGAGTCACGAACTGCTTGAACTGGCACATCTGCATTAGTCGAAGCCCTTAACCACACGCCAAAGTAGTTTTGATACAACGAAACAGGGGTAAAAGACTGCGTAAGGTAGGCGTTAGTGCCAGTAGTGGTCAAACGAGCCGCATCTACGTTGCCAGAAATGGCATTGGGCATCGCATTAGGAGCCACCGTGATGTTGTGCTTACCCCAAACTTGATTCTGAAATGTGTTTGGAAAGTTAAGTAAGTTGTTGGCGCTAACGTATTCACCGTATGGGCAAAGATCAATCCAGTTGGTCTGTTGCCAAGCGTACTTAAGGTTCTTGTTAAAGAAAGTGTTAAGAATAGCCCGTTCAGCAGTCTGCAAATTGTTCTCTTCGACGCCAATAAGAGACGCAATATTGGTAAGAAATTTACTGTATGGGCTTGTTCTCACGGTACGATAATAGAGTTGCGGGTATCTGTGCGCTTAACAGCGGAAAACTGGGGGTTGTCCTTTAAAAAGGATTCAACAAATTCTTTATCCTGCCAGCAGCCTGGAAACTCTTGCTGCCAACGGATGTACAACGCTAACGGAATCTTGGCAATCATCTGTCCTACTCCGTCGATACGAAGCGACCCTTGATCTTGCAATTCCTTACCTATCTTGTTACCACGCTCAATAATATCATTCTTTTCATGCGGTAACATAGCATCAGCAATGTTCCACAGCTTACGAACTTCATCTGGAGTGTTATTGAGTGGTGCGACCATAAACAAAAAAGAAGAGGAGGAGGCAGACAGCGCAAGCTGATTCCACCCCCTCCCACTTCAATTAAAAAACCTTAGCTCAGACGGCTAAGATCGATCAAGTCCACGAAGATGTCCAACGCGCCCGCAGAAAGGGCCGAAGGAGAACCGCTGGTGGCATTGGTGAAGGTAGCTTTCATCGTTGTCGAAGAAGTGCTAGTGGACGACGCAGGGGTGTTCACGTTGCCAAAACCAGTCGAAGGCTGGATAAGACCAGCCGACAAGATGGAAGTAGCAGCAATAAACGCATCCAGCGTACCCGTGACGCCAACTTTTAGGGTCATCGCGCCGGTACCAGCAAAAGCTGTGGTAACGTTAGCGAAGGCCGCACGCGCCGCCCAAAGAGCGGCAGTTGTGCCGAGGGTAAGCGTAATGGTATCGGTAGAACCCGTGGCCGACGCGTTATTAATGTCTGTATAAAGGACATTGTAACGAATCGTAGCGCCGCTAAGACGCTCAGGGTTGCTCTCGATGAAGACACGCTTGCTTGAGATTGTGAGTGGATAATCAGACATGGTAGTATATTCCTATGTTAAGGGTTAGATTACGAAGAACCGGCGAATTTGCCGAGACCCTTCGGATTTTTGCACATAAGGGTGAGGGTAGCCTCAACCGCACCACGACGACCGCCACCCTGGTCAGGGAACTCTTCGGACTGCATACCGACGTAATAGCCGATGCCGACAAGTTCTGGATCAATGACGTAACCGCGAGCGCGGCTGGCATTGGTAGGAGCAAACACGCCAGACTCGTTAGCAGCGGTGGTGAGACCGTTGAACAGGTCAGGAACAACCGTCACATGGTGGAAGTCGCCATCGTAGATTTCAACGTTGAGCGAGATTTCATGGTCGGTAGCGTTCTGGATAACTTGGTAGGTCTGGGTTGTGCCAGAAGAACCAGTAGCGCGTTGGAATTTGCTGATAGCGCGTTTGAGGTTCGGGCCAGCGAACAGGATGTAGTTACGTTTACCACCGTTCACTTCGTAGATGCTCTGGAACACACCGTTGAAGGTGTTTTCAGTCAGAGAACCCGTAGCCGTAGAGTCGATAGACGCAGAAGGCGTGAGATAGCTAGAAGGAACTGGGTTCGTAGCTTGAGCAGTGGCTTGAATCCACTTGCCGAGACCGCGAAGGAGGTAAGGAACAGAACCGTTGTCCTGCTGCATTTCGTTGTCGGAGCCGATGGCGGACTCGATGTCACGCTTAACTTCACGGGCTGCTTTAACTTTAGCATTAGCGACTTCGTTGCTGACGCCAGCGACGTCGGCGGCTTCCGCGAGGCGGGAGACCATCCAAGTACGGGCGAAAGTCTGAACAAAGTTACCAACACGGCCACGGTTAGCGGCTTTGTTTTGGAAGGTGGCGTAGTCTTGACCTTCAAGTTTGCCTGGGAAGTAAGGCGCGCTCAAGGTGTCCATTTGCCACTCTTGGAACTGTTGGCGAGGACGAACTGTCTTCGCAAACATAGATGTTTTTGGGCAATCCTCGGGTTCGAGAATCGTTAGGAAATCGGTCAAGTCCTCGCGGACGCCGACGAGATTGTATGTTGTTGCTTGTGCCATGATGTTTTAGATTTTAACGTTTTTGGAGATTTTCTTTATAGAGCAAAATGCGAGCTGCATCTACGCTTCTCAATCCGCCTTTCTTTGCTGTCAGCTTCTCAATTTCGCTGCTATTCCTAGACCTAGAAATTTCAGAGTCAGATGCACGCGAAGGGCTGGAAGAGGCCGAAAACTCAGTTTGTGAACTTGGAGCTTTGGGCTTGGGTGTAGGTTTAGCGGCAGGGGCAGTCTTTTTACGGGCTTCCACGGCTTTATATCCTTCAACCAATAATCCAACAACAACATCTCGGTCAGCTCTTGAAGCAACCGTGGGGTCGGACAAGAACTTCTGAGCCAGAACGTATTCCGTAGAGTTACGATCTTTCAACCAAGGGAATTGGTCGTAGGCCGTTTGAGTGTTTTGTTGGCGGACTTGGAGATACTGAGCTTGCTGAGGAGCGTGGTCTTCTACAACGCGCTTAGCGTTACGCATAGCCGTTTTAATGGCTTGCTTAGAAAACTGCTGACCAGCGTAATCAATATTATCCATTCCGTTATCTTCCATCTGCGCGAGCAAGTCTTCCGAAGTGCGAAGGGCTTCTTTGGCTTTGATAAACTCTTGGTTCAACGACTGAATGTCGTTAATGTGAGCTAGAGGGTTATTTGGGTTGTTGATAGGTGGAGGAGTAATAGCGGCTTCAGTTTTTGGCTGGGCCTTAAACTCTTCAAGCTGCTGGGAGAGCGATTGGATTTGACCCTCAATCGTTTTCTTCTTGGCAACTTCTTTACCGATCCGTTTCTCAAATTTGCCTACAAGCCGTTCCTTTTGTTTATCAAGCAATGCCTTAGCAATTTCTTGAGCCTTGGGGTCGAGCGTTGAGAGCTGTGAAAGAACGTCATCTGGTTCCTGTTCTGTTTGCTCCGTTTCTGAAACAGCTTCGGTTCCATCTGATTCTTGAGAAGTAGCAGTATCAGCTATCGTATCCGATGTAGCCTCTTCAGGCTGCGAAGGGGTTTCCTCCGAGGTAACTTCGGACAAGTCTTTAGGCTCGGCGGCGGGAACTTCTGTTTCTTTCTGTTGAGAAAGACGCATAAGATGCTGCGCTGCTTTGTCTAATGACAAATTACCTGTTTTGACATCAACGCTTTCAACCGAAGTTGTGGTGGGTGAAGTAACCGTAGTATTATCGGAAGGCATGGTTTGTGAACTCCAAGAAACTAACCTAACAATTCATGGATAAAACGATCCAAGGCGTTGCGGGTGTATTTACCCGCGAAATTTATATGTCAAGTGTCTTCAGCGACTTCTAGGACAACACCAGCATCTTGTATGCGGTTTAATATGTCCTGATACACGCGAGCTTCGACTTGATATGCAAGACACACACGTTCGTTAGAGATAACCGTATCATCCCACAAACGAGATAGTGCTGTCTCCCGTAAGCTGTATAAAGCGGACTTAAAATCTTGAAAAGACTTATGGCCGTTAAGTTCCCTGATCGCTTGATTTACCCGTTGGTCATCTAGCAACACTGGTTCATGTTTCATAAATTACATATTCTGCTTCTGCATCACTTGCTGGAAGCTGGCACCTAAGCGGCCAGTTTGTGCGTTCTGTTGTTGCACAATAGCTTGTTGAATTTGTTTAGCGCGAGTGTCCACGCGAGCTTTGAACGTTTCGTCGCCTTGATAACGTTGAGTGACGTCAGGCATCTGCATCCATTGCTGCATAACTTGCTGGGCAATGTCTGGAGGCGTCTTGGGGTTAAAGTCCTCCATAAAGCCAGAGAATAGGCGGCTAAGGGCGTTCTTTTCCTCAGATACAACCTGTTGCGTAGCGTTAGCGCGGGGTTGAATGACCGATTCAGCAATCGTTGGATCAATCGCAGCCATACCGATTTGCAGCATCTTTGTCCAATCAACCTGACCGTATTTGTCGGCTTGGTTAGCAATGCCAAACAACTGGGTGAGTTTCTTCTCAACCTGTTCAGCATTCATGGACTGTATGTCAAAATTGATATAAAACTCGTAAGATTCCGTTGGGTCGCCTTTGCCGAAACGAGTAGGCTGAGCAGAGTTTTGACCAATGACGCGATAGTAAACGTTGTCGTCACCAAACTGCTGATAGAGCTTCCAAATCTGACTAAAGGAACGAGATAGCGAGGACAGGAACTTGTTTACAAGATGTTGATTCTGAAGATCGCGGGCCACTGGGTCGCCTTCAGCCGAAGCAATACCAAAGTATTCGCGCAAGTTTTCCGTAAGAATGCGCTCAGAGTTTTCGGTATTAACGTCGCCAGTAGGACGATCAAGGTAATGATACTCCCCTGGGCGGCGTTCTGGAATCTTAGCACCTGGCCCCCAACGAGCGGGTGCGCGTCCTGCCGGATACCCCAAGGGAGGAATGATGGCAATAGACGCTGCGTCAATACGAGCATCACGATGCGCTTTAATCATGTTCTGCGCTGGCATCGCCACTTCGGGGATACCACGGCTGTCATGCAGACGGCGGGTAAGGTACTCACGACGATACAGAACAAAAGGATATTGCCCATGACGGTAGCCAAGAAGACCAAACTTGGCGTAACCAGGTTGGCTTTCATCCTTGGGCATCATAGGATTAAAGATAGTAAGGTAGATGCCGCTAACACCATCAGCGTCAGACAACCGTTGATACGCAAACACAACGCCGATTAGGTCGTTGAAGCGTTGATAACGATAGATAAAGTTACGCGAAATAGGAGCAAGATTCTGGTCAGGAACCAGAGGAATCATCTTACCACGCAATTTCAGAATTGCTTGTTCTACCCAGTTCTTATCCCAGCCTTCACTGTGAGCAAACGAGCGAAGTTTTTCTGGAGTAAAGTATTGAACACGGAAAATATGCGGAGAAAGTTCAATGTCGGTAGCGTAAGGTGGGATAAATACGTCTTCATCCAAGTTAAACGCACGCATGATGGGACGAGAAACGGCACGACCAAGTACCGGAATCGAGCATTGGCCTGTATCACGAAGATCGTTAATCATCTCTTTAGCTTTACGATCTGAAATATCGTAGTGCTCTTTGAGAACGGCAATTAAACCGGCAACGGCGTGCTCATCATCCAGCATTTTGAGCATATCCACTTGCGGAAACTTGGCTTGGAAATCTACCAGCTTAAGCGTATCAAGGGTCTTTTCCTGTGTAGTTTCCCAAAATTGGCCCATAAGAGCCACGCCTTTTTCGTTAATGAACTGAGAGAGTAATTCTACTTCGCGGTCAACTTCTGGTACTTGGGTGTAAACCAACCAGCGCATAAAGTTAGTAACGTCACGCGCACGCACAATGTCAGCACCTTCGATTGGAACGGCTTCAAGGTTAGAACGCTTAAACGCCATACACTGCGTAGCGACCTTCTGATTAACAATTTGGTCAGCAATGTAGTTCTTCATGTCAGACGCACCATCCCAAGGAGTTGGGTCTAGGTCTGCGCCTTCGCGTGCGTGTTTCTTGCCGTCTGCGCTTTGACCATTCCAAATGGCGTAGCGGGTTTCAAAGTTCAAGCGACATTGAGATACAAACGCCGAGCAATCTCGGATAGTGTTCTCAAAGGCTAACCGCAACGATGGCAGATTTGGGCCGTCCCCATCTTTCGGAGCTAACTGGTAAGTATAATCCGTGCGGTTCTGATCTAGGGAAAGCTGTGCCATAAATTATTTTGTGTTACGAAGCGTTTGAATGTATTGCTGAAGTTCGATGTTCAGATCACGCCACTCTTGACGCAAGTCTTCAGCGTCGGGGTCGCCGTTACGCTCCGCAGAACACGCTGCTTGTGATGCAGCATTTACGGCTAGTTGCATAGCAACAATTTCCTGACGAACATCTGGGTCTAAATACGGGTTCATACGCCTTGAGGTAATGGGTTTGAATAATAATTGAATGATGTAAATAAAAAACTGTCAGTAGCTAAAGGTAGCTCCGGTATCAACCATACCACTTATATCAATGTGGGATGCTCCGCTAACCAGTAAGTACCGCAAACAGTCGATGGGGTCTTTGTAAGCCTCTTCGCGTGAATAACCAGAATAGTTCTTCATTGCGTCAATTAAGTTTACACATTCTGAGGATATGTATAGCTTTGGGCTGTTTGTTGCACCTATCGGTTTAAGGTTATCATACCCAAGCCTATCGTTGATAAGGGCAATGCCGTCCTCGATATCTATGCCTGGGGCTGGGATAAAGGTATAACCAGCATCTTCCAGCTCGGTAAGTAGCGTAGTAGCACCATCTCTGGATGGGGTTTTGGCTTGGGATAAACGTGGGTCAATAAGTCGCTCTACAATTTCATCCCCTTGTTCAGCTTCCTTAAACACCTCAACGTAGTCGTTGATGCCGTAACCTAAAGGTTTTTGAGCTGCACCGGCCTTGCCTTCTGGAGTTTCAGCGGGTTCAGCCCAGTTACCAAACGAGGAATCGGGCCATTCTTTGTAAACATACACCTTACCAGCAATATCCACCGCAGCCCAGATAATGAACCAAGGTTTGTTACCGGCTGGGTCAACTACCATGTAGCGGGTGTAGTTCTTACGGTCTTCGATAGACTCATCCTGCCAAGGCATACGGTCTAGCACATGGACGGTTTCATCAAACTTAGCAAACTTAGACGCCATAGCCTTGGTAGGTATGCCATGAGCACGGGCTAATTTCTCTTCGTCTGATCTGGAACGTAAATCCTTAAGAAACTGCTTGGTAGGAATAAAAGGATTATCTTCCGTCCAAAAGTAATAAAGGCGCATTCCAATGCGAGATAACGATTCCTCTTCATACGGAATCTCACGGTCAAGCATACTGGAGTACCGTTTAGAGATAACCCGCTTACGGGAACAAATATCCGCAACTAGTGGTGTCCAACCGTTTAACGTGGTAAAGGTAAGGATGATGCGTCCGTTAAGGTCAACGATACGGTACTGGAGGGTTTCAAACAACTTCTGTGGGCATTCTTCATCGCACCAGATAATATGAGCAGACCAACCTTCAGCCATCTGTGCATCATTTCTAAACTGCTGATAGAAATTAAATTGTATCTCACTACCCTTAGAATACCCCTCCTGCGGGGGAAGGATCAATTTTGAACCAGTAAACCCGTTCTTCTGGGAGTATTGAATGCTGAAATTAACCCCCTTCTTCTTACCCATCTCCTTGAATCGCACTGGTAAGCAATCCCAGATTAAACTCTGTTGTTCTGCTATGCTCTTCTCTTCATTAACGTGCCAGCAACGAATCTTGGCTTCTGGTATCTTCATGGCTGCATCGACAACAAGCCTAGCCGCAAAGCTAGTCTTCCCTGCTCGATTACCGCCTAGAATGGTGTGTTTGTTATAAAACTTCCACTCATCCATGACTTTACGCCAGCTTAGTAGTGTCCAACCAAACTGGATTGGGTCTAATCTAGCTGCTTCCTCAATCTTACTGCGATTGATGGCATGGGTCTTAAGGTCAAAATCACTGAGAGTGGCCAAATCTAACGTCGGCCAAGGGATGCCAAAATCTGGAACATACTCATCCGCATACATTAACTTCTTCATCGAATGCGGTCTCCCTTCCGGCCATATTCCCCTATCATCACATATCCCTCCGGTGTTGGACGAATACAAATAGTCCAACCCACCATAGGCCATAATCCTGGCTGCACCCACACCTGATGGTACTCCTCAACCCCCGTAATTTTAATAATCCGTATCCGATCATTCTTAGGCGCTGCTGTGACATACGCTTCCAAACAATCCTCTGGGTCTCCTTCCCAGACCACGCTCCTTGCCTCCTCCTGCCAAATTATAGGCGATTCAGCAGGAGTTACGGGTAAAGACTGCTCCTTAGCCTCAGAATGCGCTAAAACCCGTTTATCAATAAACTCCCTCAACTCATTCACAAACTGCACAGGGAGCATACCAATAGACGTCAGTCCCTTCATCATCTGAGCCATATCCGTAGATTCCACCTTAATAGACCTACCTATTCCTCTAGATAACTCAGTGGGGGAAATGTCTTTATGATTAAATTTAGTAAGTTCAGGTGAATTGGTTACGGTTCCGGTGTCGCCCTGGCCGTCAACCCCCTCCCCCCCTACCGCCTGGAAATTGAGGTCTAAAAGCGTCCATGCCCAAGTTTCCCTCTCTCTGTACGCAGCTGCCTCTGTTAGCTTACCCTCTTTGACTAACCTAGCCCAGTACTCGCGTCTCTTGGCGGCAAGGTAGGCGGGACGGCGTTTGGGCTTCACACTCCCTCTCTTAGCCTTCCTCTTAGCTTTTAAGGCTGCCTTAGAGTTCGATTTAAGCCAGTCTGTTGAGGCGTCAGTCTCATGACTAGGCTCAGACTCATTGGGCAAGGGATTCAAGGCGTCTGTTGATTGTTGGTTGTTCATAAATAGGCGGAGAGGTTAGGCGGAAGAATTAAACATAACTATCAATCCACTCAATCAATCCGTGAAAATGGTGTTAGTTGTTCCCCAATCCGCAACAGTTGATTGAGGGTTAAAAGACTGAGCCAAGAGGTTGAGCTGGGCCTCATCTGTCTCTCCGTGTCTCTCTTGCTGGGGAGCAATGGGGGGGAGGCTGGGCGTAGGGGGATTCACAGAGGGGAAACGTTTATCTCGGGCGCTCATTTTGGAGATCATGATCTTTAGAATGAATCGATTTTGGCCATATGCCTAACAAATATGCAATCTAAAATGAATTTTAACTCCCTCGTACATAATTAATTTACAAGTTTAAGTAAAATAAGTATTGAACTGTGACGTTAATTAAGTCCTAGTTGGTGACGTTAAGTTAATCAATCAACCAACAAAACAAAATGCACACCTACAAGTTCACCAACAAATCCACGGGCCGCACGATTGAAATCAAAGCAAACTCCTTTCGCTTTGCTTACATTGACTTTCTGTGGCACATTGCAAATCCCAGCGATTGCACTTGGCCGGACGATTGGTCAATGACCTCAAACGAATTTTGAGGACGAAACGCCGAAAGGCGTCCGGTAGTTACGCTACCGCTGATGAGTCCATCAGGCAACCAAACTATCAATCCTATCAAAATGAAATACACCATATCCGAAATCCTAGTCTGCACCGTCGCTGGCTTCCTGCTAGCTCTGTTTATGTTCTCAGCTCTCTAATCTTCAATCATCAAAAATATGCAACCCATCAGCTATACGTTTATCAACTCCAAGACCAAGTCTTTGCGTTCCTATTACTGCAATTCATCCGATTACGCATTTTGCCGTCTAGTCGAGGAAGTAGGAGAGCAAGATTTAGCCAACTGGGAATTTTTGCAAGGCATCATCTAATTTTAACTTAATCACAAAATGAACACCACCACACTAAGCGAAACAGAACATCTCATCGCTATCATAGTCAAATGGCATGGCCCTACTAATTTCAAGGGAGCGCGAGTTAGCCTTACTTTGCCACACTGGGAGAATAAACGGGTCTCCTTCTCTTACGACCATGCTGCACGGTCTATGGTGGATAACGCGAGGGAATGGCTAGCCAGTCGCTCTGTTGAACCCTCTACCATCTTATCTTTGGGACAAGAGTACGTCTTAGGCGTCTCTTTCGCTCAAGTGAATGCCGTTTTAGCCGTTTTTAACAATAAAAAGTAAAAATATGAAAACACAAGAAATTCAAACGATAGAATATAAATTGCCCGCATATTGGGCATCTTACTTATTTAATAATGACGCAAGCGGGCTAGAAGACGAAGAACAAGAGGAAATCGACAGCTTTATCGAGCGCGAATCGAGTCCTTTTCCAATTCACTTCGTGGATTGTGGAGAGAGCTATTTTTCGCGGAGTAATGACGCAAATTCAATGGGCGGAGACGTATGTGATTACACGGCGCAAGTTTTAGCTAAGGCGGAGGGCGTCAAATGAAACTCTATTCACAAGGCGCTTTCTTTCGGATTACTGTTTCAGAAAATGAGATTTCCGATTTTGGGCGGAGTTGGCCGTGTTCCGATTTCAGACATGGAGACCGCGCATCTTTTACATTTGACCGCCTGAATGGGGATTTAGTGGATTTGCAAGTAACACATAGACATGCCGGAACCGTAGAGCGGGATGGGGCTGACGTTTTAGCGTTGGCTAATGACGCTAAAGCCTACGGGTTAAAACGTCTTTCCAAAGCGGAGGAAGCCCCATGATTGACGCAAATCTACGTTACGAAACAAAGGCCGAAGCATTTCACATTCATACTGGGATGCTTGCACCGGGAAAAGACCAATGTGACGACGCGAACACCGAAGAAGAAAGGACCGAAGCTTGGGCAAAGTTTCAATCTGAATATCATAAAGCCTTCACCTTGTTCTTTTACGCCGCAGACCGAGTTTTATTTGAAGAGGATGATCACCGAATGACAGCCGCGCATGACTTGCTGGAAGCGTTAAGAGCCATAGAAGCGCAAGCCCATGACTCCAGCGTCAACCCGCTCACTCGCTTTATTTCCATTCAGTCAATTGCACGCGCAGCCATTGCTAAAGCGGAAGGCGTGAAATGAAATAAGCCACCCCGACGAGCATATAAGGCGCCCCGACGAGTCTTGTGACCTCGGGGCGTTTTGTTGCCTAGCGTTACCCCGATGACCTTATTAAGTCACCCCGATGACCTTGGGCTATTTTGAACTTGGCTTTCCTTTCGTTTTAAACCCCTTTACCCCGATGACCTTGACCTTGGCCCAGTTTATCCGAGAAACCGCCGTAAAAGCAGTGGATTGGCTGATATTCATTCTTGTTGCCCCGATTGTCATCGTCACTTTCTTGATTATTAGCAAAGGGCTAGACGAAAAAAATGACAAATGATACCCCGATTTTCAAATTGGGGGAGGTTTTGTATCATAAAACCGAAGATACGCCTGGCGTTGTCACGGGCATAATTTACAGTTCGCAAGGGGTAAGCTATCGCATCGCCTGGCAAGGCCGATGCACCGAAGATCATCAAGATATTGAGCTAACCCGAGATCGCCCCTTTTTCACAGCTAACAGTGAATCAAGCGAAACGGCGTAACCTTGACGTAATTTGACCTTGCGCCACCCCGATTACCCCGATGACCTTAGCGCATCAAACGTGGACTAGACGTTTTGAAGTTCAATTTCTCGATGACCTTGCGTCGTCCCGAAAACCCTCAAACTACTAGTCCTAGTTTGGGGGTTTGTTGTTTTTACCCACCAGATAAAAGCTAGTCTGTTAGCGAATCTTAGTTTGTTCAAAAAGACCTTGCATTCAACTTGTCAGGACTTCGGGGGTGCGAGGCATGGTATGACACTTAACTCAGGCTCAACGGCAAAGGGAACAAACAACAACAGGGGATTAACGTCAGCCCTTGGATTCCAGCAGAATACGCCAAACCTAGCCTTTCGGCATGGAAGTCCTTAATCTTGGCTAACGGCAAAGTTTAATTACTCCAACCGAGTTTGATTTAAGATTACCCCTTTGATAAAGGCTAACGTAAGAAATAATCTTAACCTTTAGGGTTAATCAAACTGGAGCTTTCGATAGGACTCGAACCTACAATATCCTCATTACAAATGAGGTGCTTCACCATTAAGCTACGAAAGCGTATCGTGAGAGAGGCTCAAACTCTCATCCTCGGTTTAGCCCCCAGTTCGTCAACTGAGTAGCACCGAAATGCTTTTCTTTGCACCATCACGAAGAACGCCGCCAAGTGTTTCATTGAGGAAATGAAGGAACCTCATTGCAAGTTCTCCTTGCACATCATGCTTGCGGCGTAGGTTTATCGGTTTGCTCACGGTGCCCTGCCAACATTTGAAGGGCTTGTTCGCGTGTCAATCCGTTCACGGTAACGCTGGCCCCAGCTTGTTGCTGAGGGGTGGGAACGTCCCGATCTGAAAGTTTCAGGTAGGTAGCCATTGCTACGTCCACGTTGTAAAGAATCTCTCTAGGCTTAATCTCGGACAAATCAACCTCTGCCCTGGCTAGAAGTTTATCCATCACTTTCTCTAAGGCTTTGATGTACTTCTTGCGCTTATTGCTGTCCGTCCCTGGAGCTAGTTTAAGCCCTTCGTCTTCCTCTTCGGTGACTGGAGCTTTAGGCGGCATCGTTTAGCTTGGATTTAAGGACGGGGATGTACTTACGCACTTGCTCTAGGTGTTCTTGGCTCTGGGTGTAAGCGCGGTAACAGGTGATGCAGCGTAGTTCCTCGCCCTCGGAAGTTGTAACGTGGAGGCAGTTGGTAAACCCATCGCTTTCGGTGTTACACACTGTGCAAACGTAGGCTTTAATCCCTTCTAGCGAGATTGTTTTCGTCTCTGGTTCAATGTGATTCTGGCCGGTTGTTTCACTCATTTGTAAAAATTGATTAGTTGTAAGTCATTATTACGCAAGGCTGATTTTGAAAAGTGGAGAATAGGCAGAATAATTGTCTTGTAAGAATTAGAACTTTAATCATCGTAGCTCTTACTTCTCCAGCCCAACCAAAAATGAAAATCATAGCAACGATTCACGCCGATGGCGAAATCGAAGTTACATCAACTGACAGTGCAGATGTGGCCTTTTTGGTCACT